>Ga0189287_100028_pt1 | contig 254264 bp, 235 predicted proteins | sample UW86minimetaG_FD_130319 | JGI IMG/M metagenome (GOLD analysis project Ga0189287, IMG submission 130319) | Marine microbial communities from the Costa Rica Dome - UW86 mini metaG | ecosystem: Environmental > Aquatic > Marine > Oceanic > Photic zone | place: Costa Rica: the Eastern Pacific... | reverse complement strand
CGATGCGGCGGAACGGCTGGGCTACAGCCATATGGATATCGTCTCTGGCGCGGGTCACGATGCCTGCTGGGTCAATGATGTGGCCCCGACCGCGATGATCATGTGCCCCTGTGTCGATGGCCTTAGCCACAATGAGGCCGAGGAAATCAGCAAAGACTGGGCCGCTGCTGGCTGCGACGTGCTGCTGCATGCCGTGTTGGAATACGCCGAAGTGGTTGAGGAGTAAGAGCGATGAGTGAACGGACTGTAATCAAAGGCGGAACCATTGTGGCCGCCGACCGCAGCTATAGCGCGGATGTGGCCATTGAGAGCGGCAAGATCGTGCAGATCGGTGCGGATCTGCAGGGTGACAAGGTGCTGGACGCCGAAGGCTGCTACGTGATGCCGGGCGGGATTGACCCGCATGTGCATCTGGAAATGCCCTTCATGGGCACCCATTCGGCGGATGATTTCGAAAGCGGCACCCGCGCCGGTCTGGCGGGCGGCACCACCATGGTTGTCGATTTCTGCCTGCCAAGCCCCGGCCAGTCGATGCTGGAGGCGCTGGCCGCCTGGGAAGCCAAATCGCAGCGCGCCTGTGCGGATTATTCCTACCATATGGCCGTCACTTGGTGGAGCGAGCGGGTCTTTGAAGAAATGGAAGAGGTCGTGAAACGCGGCATCAACTCTTTCAAACACTTCATGGCCTACAAAGGCGCCCTGATGGTCGAAGATGATGAGCTGTTTGCCTCCTTCCAGCGCTGCGCCGCGATTGGCGCGCTGCCGATGGTGCATGCGGAAAACGGCGATGTGGTTGCCACCATGCAGGAAAAACTGCTGGCGCAGGGTCTGACCGGCCCCGAAGGCCACGGTATGTCGCGCCCACCTGAGGTGGAGGGTGAAGCCACCAATCGCGCGATCATGATCGCCGATATGGCGGGCGTGCCGCTCTATGTGGTGCATACCAGCTGTGAACAGGCGCATGAGGCGATCCGCCGGGCCCGTCAGAAAGGCATGCGCGTCTATGGTGAACCGCTGATCCAGCATCTGGTGCTGGATGAAAGCGAATATCGCAACCCGAACTGGGATCATGCCGCACAGCGTGTGATGTCGCCGCCGTTCCGCGATAAATCGCATCAGGACAGCCTCTGGGCTGGTTTGCAGGCAGGTAGCCTGCAGGTGGTGGCGACCGATCACTGCGCCTTCACCGTGGATCAGAAACGATTCGGCATTGATGACTTCACCAAGATCCCCAACGGCACCGGCGGTCTGGAAGACCGGATGCCGGTTCTGTGGACCGAAGGTGTGAACACCGGTCGCCTGACGCCGAACGAATTTGTCGCCGCGACCTCCACCAATATCGCCAAGATCCTCAACATCTATCCGCGCAAGGGCGCAATTGTGGAAGGATCGGACGCGGATCTGGTGGTTTGGGACCCGAAAAAGTCCAAAACCATCTCGCCTGCGACGCAGCAGTCGGTGGTGGAATATAATGTGTTTGAAGGGCGTGAAGTCACCGGCCTTCCGCGTTATACGCTCAGCCGCGGTGTGGTTGCGGTGGACGACGGTACCGTGTGCGCCACCCCGGGCCATGGCCAGTTCGTGAAACGCGACGCCTATCCTGAGGTGAACAAGGCCTTGTCGAAATGGAAGGCGCTGACCGCACCCCGTCAGGTGGTGCGCAAGCCCGAAAACATGCCGGCCTGCGCCTAAAAGAATTGGCCCTCGGTTCAACCGGGGGCCTCTTGCCGTCTGGCCGCGGGGGACGCGGGCAGGCGGGACACATAAAAAGAAACACGCCAATGCGAGGGAGGTATACCACATATGGCTGATGCAACTTCTAACACCGGGGCGCGCCCGGATCTGGCGGGGCTGGACCCGGCCCTCTACAATGAGGACCAGCTGCCCACCACCGCCAACGAACGCACCTGGAGCTGGGTCTCCATCGCGGCCCTTTGGGTCGGCATGGTGGTCTGTATCCCAACCTATCTGCTGGCCTCTTACCTGATTGGATCCGGCATGAGCTGGGATCAGGCCGTCATGACCATCCTGCTGGCCAACGCGATCGTTCTGATCCCGATGGTTCTGGTGGGGCACGCGGGCACCAAATACGGCATTCCCTTTCCGGTTCTGCTGCGGTCGTCCTTTGGCCCTGCTGGCGCCAAGATCCCCGCTGTGGCACGTGGTATCGTGGCCTGTGGCTGGTTCGGCATTCAGACCTGGGTTGGCGGTTCGGCGATCTTTGTGATCCTGAACACCCTGACCGGTGGCGCACTGGCCAGTGATCCGCTGCCGATCCTCGGCATTTCGGGTGGTGAATTTGTCTGCTTCGTGGCCTTCTGGCTGCTGCATGTCTACTTCATCAAAAACGGCACCGAGTCGATCCGTTGGCTGGAAACCTATGCCGCACCGTTCCTGCTGGCGATGGGTCTGGCGCTGCTCTACTGGGCCTACAACAAAGCCGGCGGTTTCGGCGAAATGCTATCGACCCCCAGTGCCTTTGATGAAGGTGGCGAAAAGGAAGGCCAGTTCTGGGTCGTCTTCTGGCCAAGCCTGACCGGCATGATCGGCTTCTGGGCGACGCTGGCGCTGAACATTCCTGACTTCACCCGTCACGCCAAAAGCCAGAAAGACCAGTTCGTGGGTCAGCTGGTGGGCCTGCCGATCCCGATGGCGCTTTTCGCCTTCATCGCCTCTGCCGTGACCTCGGCCACCGTGGTGATCTATGGCGAAGCGATCTGGGATCCGATTGCCCTGGCTGAGAAAATGGGCGGTGCGTCGATCATCGTTGCCCTGATCGCGCTGATCGTTGCAACCCTGACCACCAACCTGGCGGCAAACGTTGTGGCACCGGCACATGGTTTCGCAAACCTGGCGCCCAGCAAGATCAATCTGAAGCGTGGTGGCTACATCACCGCGGGCATCGGTCTGGTGATGTTCCCCTGGATCCTGGTCAACCACATCGTGGGCTGGCTGCTGGCCTATTCAGCGCTGCTGGGTCCGATCGCGGGCATCATGCTGGCGGACTACTACCTGCTGCGCAAAACCAATCTGAAAGTGGCGGATCTGTTCAAATCGGACGGCATCTACTCGGGCTCGGGCGGCACCAACTGGGCCGGCGTTGGCGCGCTGATCATTGGTATCCTGCCGAACCTGCCGGGCTTCCTGGTGGGTGTTGGCCTCAGCTCGGGCACCTCTGATTTCTTTGCAACCATCTACACTTACGCCTGGTTCGTAGGTCTGTTTGTCGCCGGCGCGGCCTATCTGGTCCTGTCTAAGATTTTCAACAAGTAAGTCTCTGATCCGGGGCGCTTTTGTGGCGCCCCGGTACCCATCGCCCGCGGTTTGTGTGACGCAACGTGAAAGCGAACTTATCCACAAAATTCGACAACTATTCGCTCAGACAGCGGCCTGACCTGCCGTTACTGTTCTTAAGACTTGTGCGCCCTGGGGGAAGGGAAGCACCGGCCTGCCATGGATGTGCACGGAGCAATAGAATGTCTGGTAAAACTGCTGGGGTGCTGGTGACAGCTGCCGTTACCGCCCTTTGCGTCAACCATTTCTGGTATGAAATTGGCGATGTGTTCTGGCCCGAACGCAAAACGATTGTGGCCACCATTGAGCTGGACAACCGCTGTGAGTTTCGCGACTTTGTCTTTGTGGTGCGGGATCTGAACACTGGCCACTATGCCTCATTCGCGGGGGGGCGGGCGCAGCTGCGCACACAGGAACGCAACCGCGTGACCGTCGAATTTGCCCCCCGCTACCGCAAGGTGGAGTTCTACGCGCCCACCATGCCAGTGAAACGGCAGATGACCATGACCACCCGTTGTGGCAGCCGCCGCTTGATGGATATGAATTGGTTCGGTTGAACACCTTACCGGGATGATGTTTCGCAGCGTCTGCCATCTGGCAGGCGCTGTTTTCATATGTGGCCCTCTGATCTGACCCGTTGACGGCCCGGTTCCAATATTGTTTAATTTTGAGTGTTAAAATAAATGTCCCGAGGGGCATAGGGGGAATTATGTATCTGGGATTGGATTTGGGTACATCAGGCCTGCGCGCGCTGCTGGTGGAGGCAATGGGCAGGGTGGTTGGCTCGGCGGAGGCGGACTATCCCGTGTCGCATCCCCACCCCGGTTGGTCCGAACAGCAGCCCGAAGATTGGGTGACAGCTGCTGAGCGTTGCGTCGAAAGCCTGCGGCAGGCTTTTCCTGCCGAATGGCCCGCGCTGCGTGGCATTGGCCTCAGCGGTCAGATGCATGGCGCGGTTCTGGTCGATGCGGCCGGTGAGGTTTTGCGCCCGGCGATCCTGTGGAATGACACCCGCCCCCATGTTGAGGCTGCGGCGCTGGATGCCACCGATCCGGTGCGCGCTCTGTCGGGCAATATCGTCTTTCCGGGGTTCACCGCCCCCAAACTGCTGTGGCTGGAACAGCATGAGCCTGAAGTTTTTGCGCGCATTCACAAGGTGTTGCTGCCCAAAGATTACCTGCGGCTGTGGCTGACAGGGGGCTATGTTGGCGACATGTCGGATGCGGCGGGCACCTCCTGGTTGGATGTGGGCGCACGGGATTGGTCTGACACATTGCTGCAGGCAGGCCACATGCGGCGCGATCAGATGCCCGACCTTGTTGAAGGGTCTGAGGCATCGGGGGACCTGCGCGGCAGTCTGCAGGCCGATTGGGGGCTGGATCATACGGTGGTTGTTGCTGGCGGCGGTGGGGACAATGCAGTTGCCGCCTGCGGTGTTGGCTGCCTCAGTGAAGGGCAGGGTTTTGTCTCGCTTGGAACCTCGGGCGTGTTGCTGGCGGCGCGTGATCGTTTCGCGCCAATGCCCGAAACGGCGGTCCATAGCTTCTGCCATGCGGTGCCGGGGCGCTGGTATCAGATGGGGGTCAGCCTGGCGGCGACCGATTGCCTGAACTGGCTGTCAGGCCGCTTGGGGCAGAGCCCGGGGGAGCTGGCTAACGCGCTGCCAGATCAAATCACCGGCCCGGCTGGCGTCACCTTCTTGCCCTATCTGTCGGGCGAGCGGACACCGCATAATGACAGCGCCATTCGGGGTGCCTTTGTTGGGCTGGATATCGCCAGCGAAAATGCGCAGCTGACCCAGGCCGTGATGGAAGGGGTTGCCTTTGCCATGCGCGACAGTCTGGAGGCGTTGAAAGCCACCGGCGCGGATCTGAAACAGGTTCTGGCCATCGGCGGCGGCACCCGATCGCGGTTCTGGGTGGAAACCCTGGCCACGGTGCTGGATCTGCCGATGCACCTGCCCAAAGCGGGTGAGTTTGGCGCGGCCCTTGGCGCGGCGCGGCTGGCAATGGCGGCGGACGGGCAGGGCGCAGCGGATCAACTGATGACCCCGCCCGAGGTGGCCGAGGTAATCTCCCCCCGCAGCGACCTGCGAGACCAATATGAGGCGCGCTATCAAACCTACCGGGCGCTGTACCCCGCGATCAAGGGCGCCGTAGCGTGAGGGCGCTGGCGGCCCTTTTGCTGACGGCGGGTGCGGCCGCGGCGGCACCGGAGGTGAGGCCCGATTTGGGGCCACCCCCGGTGTTCCGCACAGTGGATCCAGCACGCGCCGAACTGGGGCAATTGTTGTTTTACGATCCGATCTTATCGGGCAATCGCAATGTCAGTTGTGCCACCTGTCACCACCCGCGTTTCGGCACCTCGGACGGTCTGTCACTGGGGCTGGGCGAAGGCGGCATCGGTCTGGGCCCGGATCGCAAGGTTGATGCCAGCAACCCGCCGGAACAACGGATCCCCCGCAACGCGCCCGCGTTGTTCAATCTGGGGGCGGAAGAGTTTAGCGTGATGTTCCACGATGGCCGGCTGGAAGCGGACAGTGATCATCCTGATGGCATGCGCACGCCCTTGGGGCAGGAAATGCTGTCGGGTTTTGACTCGGTCCTGTCGGCGCAGGCGATGTTCCCGGTTCTTTCGGGGGATGAGATGGCCGGGCATTATTCGGAAAACGAGGTGTCTCAATCCGTGCGCTTGGGCCACCTGTCGCTGCCCGGTGGGGCCTGGGATGAAATCGCGGCCCGGGTGGTGGCAGTGCCAGAATACCGCAGCCGTTTTGATGCCGTTTTGGGGCAGGGCGCGGCGGTCAGCTTCACCGACATCTCGGACGTTCTGGCCGATTTCATCCGGGTGGAGTGGCGCGCCGATGACAGTGTCTTTGACCGCCACATGCGTGGCGAGGCCACGTTGAGCGCAGCGGCGCAGCAGGGCATGGATCTGTTTTACGGCAAGGCGGGATGTGGAACCTGCCATACCGGATGGTTCCAAACCGATCATGGGTTTCACGCCATCGCGATGCCGCAGATCGGCCCCGGCAAAGCAGCGCGATTTGAAACCCACGCCCGCGATGAGGGACGTATGCGCGTCACAGGCGCGGCTGAAGATGCCTACCGGTTTCGCACGCCCTCCTTGCGCAACATCACAGACACTGGGCCCTATGGTCATGCCGGTTCCTACGCCACGCTGGAGGCTGTGGTGCGTCACCACTTGGATCCGGTGGCAGGGTTGATGGGATATGATCCCGCGCAGGCGGTGCTGGCCGCTTTGGATGGCGTGGACGATCAGCGCATTCTGCGGGATGAGGCTGAGCTGGCCGCGATCGCTGAGGCTAATGAACTGTCCCCGGTGGACCTGTCGGATGACGAGGTTGCTGCGATCCTCAGCTTTCTGGCAGCGCTGCGTGATGACGGCTGGCGGCAGGGGCGCATGGGGGTGCCCGAAACCGTGCCTAGTGGATTGCCCGTAGATCGCTAATGGCGCTTAGCGCGGCGTGACCGTCAGGGTTTCGCCACCGCTCAGCACCAAGGCCTGCCGGGTTGTCACCTCCACCCAGTTGGAGGCGGTTTGATCCGGCCAGATCACCCGCAGTTCTACCCGGTCCAGATCCCCCAGGCCAAAATGCAGCGGGCTCAGCGCGCCGCCGGCATGACCGCCGCCGATGGTGCGTTCCTGTACCCAGGATTTTCCGTCTGCTCGCAACTCCACATGGGCGCCAATGGCATCGCGGTTGGCCCCGTCCCGTGCCAGCTCGATGCTGAGATAGCTGTTTGCGCTGGCGTTTTGATAGAGCTCCATCTCAGCGCGGCGGTTGATCACTGCCAGATCCAGCGCGCCGTCCCGGTTCAAATCCACCAGTGCCGCACCCCGGCTGCGGTCCAGACCGGCGACCCCGACCTGATCGCCAACCTCGGCAAACCGGCCATCGCTTTGCTGCAGAAGCAGGTTGTTGGGATCCTCCATCGCGGCGACAGGCATCTGTTCGACATTGCCCTTGGCGATGAATAGGTCATCCAAACCGTCGTTGTTCACATCCCCAAAGGCGGCATGCCAGCCGGTGGAGGGGCGACCATCGCCGCCCGTATAGGGGCGATGCGCGGTGGTGCCGCGTTCATATGTGGCGTCTTTGTAGGAGGGGCGAGCGCCATCGCCGTCAAAATACTGCAGTTTCTGATCCCCCATGGAGGTCAGCATGACATCCGCGTAGCCGTCGCCGGTCAGATCGCGGCTGGCAATGCCCATGCCCCAGAGGTGATAGGGGCGCCAGCCATCCTCAGCCGAATAAAGGCGCGGGGGGACCTCCATCGCCCACATCTGTTCCTGCCCGCCGCGCAGGTAATAGTGCCTGTCGTTTGAGACCCTGAGGTCGGCGCGACCGCTGCGGGACCAATCCGAAAACAGCATCGACAGGGCGCAGAACCCCGGCTCCAGCCGCTGTGCGAGCCCGTAGCTATTGCCCTCAGGACGGTAGAGCAGGGTGGCGTCGCAGGTGCCAAACGGGCCGGCGGGATCGCTGCGATCCACATAGGTGCCAATCGCCAGGGTCGGCAGGGTTTGCCCGGCCTCCCATGTGGCGGAAAAGGCGGTGGACCAGCTGCCGCCGCCATCAAAACCAAGGTCGTCAAAGGGTTCAAACTGGCAATTTCCCAGTCCCCGCAGGATCTGATCCGGGCCATCGCGCAGCACCATCAGGTCAGGCAGGCCGTCACTGTCGATATCCAGCGGGTAGGCGCCGATGACACCGGTGAGGGCCAACGCCTCAGGCGTTTCAGCAGCAAATGTCAGAGTGCCATCCGCACCGGTTTTGTTGCGCATCAGCTGTGCGGGGCTGCTGCCGCCGGCCGCGTAGAGGTCCGGCAACAGATCGCCATCGCAGTCAAAAACTGCCAGACCGCCGCCAACAAAATGTTCCCAGCCGCCGGTATATTGATGTGCGGGCAAGGCGCGAGGGGTGAAATTGGGCAGGCTGTCCTGCGCCAGCGCCGTTGTCCCAAGGCAGAGCGCCAGAACCGTTACATCATACCGCATCCAGCACCAACCTCCGTACGCATTGCGCACTCACTTTCTCGACCGCATAGGCGGCCGCGCCTTTGGCCCACATCAGCTGACCCCAGCTGTGTTGCACCACCTCTGGCAACGGCGCGTCGACCTGCACCACCGATTGCCGCATCTCTTCGATCACCTGTTCGGTCAGCAGGTAATCCATGCTGGAGTGGGTGCCTGATACGATGATAAGTTCGGGATCAAAGATATTGATAACATTGGCCAATCCCATGGCGAACATGCGCCCCGCACGCTCTAGGATGGATCCCGCCAGCGGATCGCCCTCACGAGCCGCCGCGGACAATTGCCCAATGCTTTGCGGGCTGGCCTCATCGCTGAGCAGCCGTGCCTCACGCAGCAGGGCATAGTCGCCGACATAAGCCTCCAGACAGCCGCGCTGCCCACATTGGCACAGCGCCCCGGAGAGTTGCACCTTGGTATGGCCAAACTCGGCGCCGCAGCCACGGGTGCCGCGGTAAATCTCATCATCGATGACCACACCCATACCGACACCATGTTCAATGGTGATGACGATAAAGTCGCTTACATCGCGCCCCTTGCCAAAAAGGTGTTCCGCCTTGGCCACAAGATTGGCGTCGTTTTCAACAAAGATGGCGCAGTTCAGGTGCTGACCCAGATGGGCGCCCATATCCACATTGCGGCTGGTCAGGGAAGAGGACCAATAGACAAAATTGCGCGTGGCATCGACCAGACCGGCCATACCGACACAAAGCCCCGAAATATCTGCCAGGCCAAAGCCCCCCTTGCGGCAGCATTGCTCCAGCGCGGTGACGATGGCCTTGCACAGCTGATCCGGTTCCATCCGGGCCTGAACCAGCGGCATATCGTGATCAACCAGCTCATTGCCTTCGAAATCGATGACCAGAACCGTTATGGAGGCATGGGCCACCTTGATCCCGGCAATTTTATGGGCGTCACCGCGTAAGGCTAGAGAGACACGCGGGCGGCCGCGTTTGCTGGTCGTGGGTTTTGCCTCTGGCTGAACCTCGCGGATCAGGCCGGCCTCCAACAGCTCGGCCGAGATGGCGGTGACAGTGGCCGGGCTCATCCCGGTTTCGCGGGCGATATCAATTCGCGCGATCGCCCCCTGGGCCCGGATCGTTTCCAACACCTGTTGCCGGCCGCTTTCGCGCAGCTCGCCCGTATGTGACGGTCTGTCTATCTGTGGCACGCCCCAGCCCTCCCTCTGATTAGCGCCTTGTTTACAGGTGTTTGCAGCCCTTCTGCAACCAGATGAAAAATTTGTAACCCGATTTAATTTGAGAATCAAAAAAATAATCGTTACACCTAAGTCGTACCCTGTCCAAAGTCGGGCCTCTGAAGAGGGGTGTAGCAATGCCGGCGGGGTCTGGAATCTACGGGAGGAAATACAATGAAATTCGCGAAATCTATTGCGATGGCGTCGGTTCTGGCGCTGAGCAGCGCAGGCGCCTGGGCGGCTGACCTGACGGTTGGTGTCAGCTGGTCGAACTTCCAGGAAGAGCGCTGGAAAACCGACGAAGCGGCCATCGTTGGCGCGCTGGAAGCGGGCGGTGCAGAGTATATCTCGGCCGATGCGCAGTCGTCATCGTCCAAGCAGCTGTCGGATGTGGAAAGCCTGATCGCCCAGGGCGTTGATGCGCTGATCATCCTGGCCCAGGACGCACAGGCCATTGGCCCGGCTGTTCAGGCCGCCGCTGACGAAGGTATCCCGGTCATCGCCTATGACCGTCTGATCGAAGACGATCGTGCCTTCTACCTGACCTTTGACAACGTCGAAGTGGGGCGTCTGCAGGCGCAGGCTGTGTTTGCAGCAATGCCCAAAGGCAACTACGTCATGATCAAAGGCTCGCCCACCGATCCGAACGCCGACTTCCTGCGCGGTGGTCAGCAGGAGATCCTGCAAGCCGCAATTGACGCTGGCGACATCAACATCGTCGGCGAAGCCTACACCGATGGCTGGCTGCCTGCTAACGCACAGCGCAACATGGAACAGATCCTGACCGCCGCTGACAACGGTGTGGACGCTGTTGTGGCCTCCAACGACGGCACCGCAGGTGGTGTTGTTGCCGCGCTGACCGCGCAGGGCATGGAAGGCATTCCGGTTTCGGGTCAGGATGGTGACCACGCCGCGCTGAACCGTGTGGCCAAAGGCCATCAGACTGTTTCGGTTTGGAAAGACGCGCGTGAGCTGGGCAAAGCGGCTGGTGAAATCGCCGTACAGTTGGCCGGTGGCGCGGAACTGGGTGACGTCAAAGGCGCGATGAGCTGGACCTCGCCCGCGGGCACCGTCATGACCTCGATGTTCCTAGCCCCGAACCCGATCACGCAGGACAACCTGTCCGTTGTGGTTGACGCTGGCTGGATCACCCAAGAAGCGCTCTGCCAGGGTGTTGAGGCGGGCCCGGCCCCCTGTAACTAAAGCCACCCCTCAGGTTGTTGGCCCTGTCGCGGGGCCAACATGCCTAATCTCTTCATAAGATCAGTCTCCCACTGATCTTGGGGTGTCCTCCCCAAGAAGGGCACCCCGACTACGCTTCTACGAATTATTCACTGCTGACGATTGGAGTTCGGTCATGGCCGAGGCCACCACGCAGCCGATACAGACCCCGGCGAAACGTTCGTTGTTCCAGCAACTGGAACTCGACACGCGCCTTTTGGGGATGGTCGGTGCCTTCATTATCCTGTGCATCGGGTTCAACCTGCTGACAGACGGGCGTTTCCTGACGCCGCGCAACATCTTCAACCTGACGATCCAAACCGTTTCGGTGGCCATCATGGCCTCAGGCATGGTCTTTGTGATCGTCACCCGCCACATTGACCTGTCGGTTGGCGCCTTGCTGGCCACCTGTTCGGCGGTCATGGCCATGGTGCAGACCCAGGTGCTGCCGGACATGCTGGGCTTTGGCCTGAACCACCCGGCAACCTGGGCGATCACCATTGTGGTTGGTCTGGGCGTGGGCACGCTGATCGGCGCCTTCCACGGCTGGATGGTCGGCTACCTGAGCATCCCGGCCTTTATTGTTACCCTTGGCGGCTTCCTCGTCTGGCGCAACGTGGCCTGGTATCTGACGGATGGTCAGACCATTGGCCCGCTGGATAAGACCTTCCTGATCTTTGGCGGCATCAACGGCACCATGGGCACCACCTGGAGCTGGATCATCGGCATCGCTGCCACTGTGCTGGCGCTCTTTGGCCTCTGGAGTGGACGCCGCGCCCGTCAGGGCCATGGCTTTGCGGTTAAACCCCTCTGGGCGGAGCTGACCATTGCCGGCATCACTGCCGGGGCCATTCTGGGCCTGGTGTGGACGCTGAACTCTTACCTGATCCCCGCGCGCCGTCTGAAACGGATGATGGAGGCCAAAGGCGAAACCATGCCTGAGGGTCTGGAAGTGGGCTATGGTCTGCCAATCTCGGTTCTGATCCTGATCGCGGTTGCGGTTGTGATGACCGTGGTGGCACGGCGCACCCGGTTGGGGCGCTACATCTTTGCTACAGGCGGCAACCCCGATGCGGCGGAACTGTCGGGCATCAACACCCGGATGCTGACGGTGAAAATCTTTGCCCTAATGGGCTTCCTCTGTGCGCTGTCGGCGGTTGTGGCCTCGGCCCGTCTGGCCAACCACTCCAACGATATTGGCACCTTGGATGAGCTGCGTGTCATTGCGGCCGCGGTGATTGGCGGCACGGCGCTGTCGGGTGGCCTGGGGACCATTCACGGGGCGATCCTGGGTGCATTGATCATGCAGGCCTTGCAATCGGGCATGGCGATGGTGGGCGTGGATGCGCCGTTCCAGAACATCGTTGTGGGCTCGGTGCTGGTGCTGGCCGTTCTGATCGACATCCAATACCGCAAGCGACTGGGGGCGAAGTGATGAAAACGGCAAAAGAATTGCGCGCTGAGGGCGCAACCCCGCTGGTTGAGATGAAAGACATCTCCATCGCGTTTGGGGGGATCAAGGCCGTGGATCACGTCAGTGTGGATCTGCATCCCGGCGAAGTTGTTGGCCTTCTGGGACACAACGGGGCAGGGAAGTCGACGCTGATCAAGATCCTCTCTGGGGCCTACCACATGGACGCGGGCGAGATCCGCATCAACGGGGACAAGGTGGAAATCACCAACCCCCGCGATGCCCGCAGCCACAACATCGAGACGATCTATCAGACCTTGGCGCTGGCAGATAACCTTGATGCGGCATCAAACCTGTTCCTCGGGCGTGAGTTGGTCACCCCATTTGGGCTGGTCGATGATGCCGCGATGGAGGCGGAGTGCCGCAAGATCATGGGCCGCCTGAACCCGAACTTTCAGAAGTTCTCAGAACCGGTAGCGGCCCTGTCCGGTGGTCAGCGCCAGTCGGTTGCTATTGCACGGGCGGTCTATTTCAACGCCAAGATCCTGATCATGGATGAGCCAACCGCGGCCCTGGGCCCGCATGAAACCCAGATGGTGGCCGAGCTGATCCAGCAGCTGAAGGCCGAGGGCATCGGCATCTTCCTGATCGATCACGATGTGCATGCGGTGATGGAGCTCTGTGACCGCGCATCAGTCATGAAAAACGGCGCGCTGGTCGGCACCGTCGACATCGAAGACGTCACCGATGATGACCTCTTGTCGATGATCATTCTGGGCAAAAATCCGGGTGAGGCCGCGGCCAGCACCACCGACTGAAAATAACCTATCGCGCCCCGGGCAGTTGGTCCGGGGCCACAGAGATCAAGGACAGTGACATGAGCACGCAGTTTTTCGACGGCATCGCGCCCGTCAAATATGAAGGTGCGGACAGCACCAACCCCATGGCCTTCCGCCACTACAACCCCGATGAAGTGGTCATGGGCAAACGGATGGAGGATCATCTGCGCTTTGCCGTCGCCTATTGGCACAGCTTTGCCTGGGAGGGCGGCGATCCTTTTGGTGGCCAGACCTTCATTCGCCCCTGGCATCCCCAGGATGATATGGGTCGCGCCAAGATGAAGGCGGATGTGGCTTTTGAGATGTTCGATCTGCTGAACGTGCCGTTTTTCTGCTGGCATGATGCGGATGTGCGTCCCGAACAGGGCAATTTCGCCGACAATCTGGCAACCTTGAATGAGATCACTGATTACATCGTTGAGAAGATGCAGAGCAGCAAGACCAAGCTCTTGTGGGGCACCGCCAATATGTTCAGCCACCGGCGCTGGATGTCGGGCGCCTCAACTAACCCGGATCCCGATGTCTTTGCCTTTGCGGCGGCGACGGTGAAATCCTGCATGGACGCAACCCATAAGCTGGGCGGTGAAAACTACGTGCTATGGGGTGGGCGTGAGGGCTATGAGACGCTGCTCAACACCGATATGGGCCAGGAGCTGGATCATATGGGCCGGTTCCTCAACATGGTGGTCGATTACAAACATAAGATCGGCTTCAAAGGCGCCATTCTGGTGGAGCCGAAACCGCAGGAACCCTCCAAGCACCAGTATGACTTTGACGCGGCAACCTGCATCGGGTTCCTGCGCAAATATGGTCTGGAAAATGAGGTGAAGCTGAACCTTGAGCAGGGCCATGCCATTCTGGCAGGCCACAGCTTTGAGCATGAGATCGCCACCGCCACGGCTGAAGGCATGCTGGGATCGATTGACATGAACCGCAACGACTATCAGTCGGGCTGGGACACGGATCAATTCCCCAACAACACGCCTGAGGTGGCACTGTGCTACTACCACATTCTGAAATCCGGCGGCTTCACCAGCGGCGGCACTAACTTTGACGCCAAGCTGCGCCGTCAGTCGCTGGACGCCGGCGATCTGATTGCCGCCCATGTTGGCGCGATGGACATCTGTGCCCGTGGCCTGAAAGCGGCCGCCGCAATGATCGAAGATGGCGGGCTGGAGCAGGCGCTGAGCGATCGATATGCCGGTTGGCAAAAAGACGTCTCACAAAACATGTTGGGCAGCGATCTGGAAAGCATCACCAACCGGGTGCTGTCGGAAAACATCAACCCTGAGCCACGTTCGGGCCGTCAGGAAATCCTGGAAAACTACGTGAACCGCTTCGTCTGATGCAATCAGTTGGGCGGCTCAGTCAACTGAGGTTGCGCTGCCCAGTTCGACGGTTTCACCGCCTTCGGCGATCAGTGTGATGTGATCAAGCTCGGGAATGTGATCCCGGGCTTTTTCAATTTGCACCCGTGTCATCATGGTAAAGGCCGTGGCGCAGGCATCGGCCAGGCTGGCGCTGGTGGATCGGCACAGAACCATGGCCCAGTTTTCGCCAAAGGGGAGGCCCTTCGGGTGCAGAATATGGCTGGTGTTGCCCACCAGATGGGCGCGCGGCCGTGAGACGCAGATTGCACTGTCCTTCAGCGTGATCTTACGGGTGCGATAGCCGCCGGGCGGGGCAAGGCGCAGCTCAAACGGTCCACCAATCACCGCCAGCTCACCAATTTGGATCAGCGCTTGGCGGATGCCAAGCGTGCGCAGCGCCTCCGTCACCAGATCGGTGGCAAAGCCCTGTCCAATGCCGTTAAAACTGATTTTCTGTCCGGCTTTCAACCGGATTTCACGGGTTGAAACCTCAACATGTTTCCAGCCAACTCTGGCCCGCGCAGGGCTGGGATTGTCGCCATCAGAAAGGCTGCGCCACAGCGGTTGGATGGTTGGATCAAACAGACCGCCGGTGGCGACATGCACGCGGGTCACGTGATCGCAAAGGTCCAGAAACGGCGCTGGTGGATTGGCCAGATGCCCCGTTGCGTTGAGCTGCCCCAAAAGGCTGTCATCGCTATAGAGGTTAAACATCTGTTCCATCTGCTGCAGTGTCGCGACTGCGTGCTGCAAGGCGGCCTCCGCCACAAGGCGCGGGGCGTCCAGCACGAGGGAGACCTCCGCCCCGAGGGCAGCGCCAGTCCAGCGCACAGGCGTGTTTGTCCAGGTGTAATCGTAACCTTCCAGCGGTGCGGCGATTTCTGCGCTGCGATTGTGTTTCATCGAGGGGTCCTAGCGATCAATAAGCGGGGGACAAAGATCGAGTGTGGGTGCGTGTGCACTTGAAATAGGGCGGTCCGGCGTTTGGACCATTAACGTGAAAATAAGAGTCATCTTATCATCAAGACCAGCGCACGGATAGGCTGCAGTCCTCAGAAAATTCGAGCCAACGCACTGGTGCCTCAACGCTGTGGGCGTCCGTTGGGGTGTTCACACCGTCCCCGCCATTGAGGCGAAGTGACGCAGCGGCGCCTATCCGGACGACTATCCGTAAAAATACGGAGATTTGACCCGCGCACCGCGTCAATCCGGCCGTGTGTTTTTGACAGCAAATCCTGTTGATTTCTTTGCTTTTGCCCGCATGTACGCATGCCGTATTTACAGCTTGTTCATCTGCGAGGAAAATTATTTACAGAATTTTCTTTTTAAAATAGGTGCTTATTTATTTGTTTTCATTTTTGCGTATGCTCCCAATCAACGCGCAGTTTGCCTGTTTGGGAACGGAGGCCCGGACCGGCTGTGTCACATAGCTCAAGGGAGGAGCCTCGCATGTCGCTTGACCAAGCTACCGAAACCCAGACCCCGTCTGTCGTGCCTGTCCCCGCAGATTTCGCTGAAAACGCGCATATCGATGCCGCGAAATACGAAGAAATGTATGCCGCCTCGATTGCTGATCCCGCCGCTTTTTGGGGCGAACATGGCAAACGTTTGGACTGGATCAAACCCTTCACCAAGGTGAAGAACACCAGCTTTGAGCCGGGCAAAATTGACATCAAATGGTTCGAAGACGGCACCCTGAACGTGGCCGCCAACTGCATTGACCGCCATCTGGATACGCGCGGCGATCAGACCGCGATCATCTTTGAACCCGACAACCCCGATGAGGCCGCGCAGCACATCACCTACAAGCAGCTGCACACCAGCGTCTGCCGTATGGCCAACGTGCTGGAAGAACTGGGCGTGCGCAAAGGTGACCGGGTTGTCATCTACCTGCCAATGATCCCCGAGGCGGCTTATGCCATGCTGGCCTGCGCCCGGATCGGCGCCATTCATTCGATTGTCTTTGCGGGCTTCTCCCCCGACGCGCTGGCCGCGCGGATTAACGGTTGTGATGCCAAGGTCATCATCACCGCTGACACCGCCCCCCGCGGCGGCCGCAAGACGCCCCTGAAATCCAACGCTGACGCTGCATTGCTGCACACCAAGGACACGGTGAAGTGTCTGGTGGTTAAACGCACCGGTGATCAGACCACGTGGATCGATGGGCGTGACTTTGACTACAACGAAATGGCGCTGGAGGCGGATGATTACTGCCGCCCGGCCGAGATGAGCGCCGAAGATCCGCTGTTCATCCTCTACACCTCCGGCTCCACCGGTCAGCCCAAGGGCGTGGTGCATTGTTCGGGCGGGTATCTGGCCTATGCGGCGATGACCCATGAATATGTCTTTGATTACAAAGACGGTGATATCTTCTGGTGTACTGCGGATGTGGGCTGGGTCACCGGCCACAGCTACATCATCTACGGCCCGCTGGCCAATGGCGCCACCACGCTGATGTTCGAAGGGGTGCCGACCTATCCGGACGCCGGCCGCTTCTGGGCGGTTTGTGAAAAGCACAAGGTGAACCAGTTCTACACCGCGCCGACTGCGATCCGCGCGCTGATGGGGCAGGGCACTGAGTTTGTTGAAAACTACGACCTGTCGTCGCTGAAGGTGCTGGGCACCGTTGGTGAGCCGATCAACCCCGAGGCCTGGAACTGGTACAACGACAATGTCGGCAAAGGAAACTGCCCCATCGTTGACACCTGGTGGCAGACCGAAACCGGCGGTCACATGATGACCCCGCTGCCGGGCGCCCATGCGGCCAAGCCGGGCGCGGCGATGAAACCGTTCTTTGGTGTGAAACCGGTGGTTCTGGACCCGCAGTCGGGCGAAGAAATCACCGAAGTGCCAACCGAAGGGGTGCTGTGCATTGCGGACAGCTGGCCCGGTCAGATGCGCACCGTCTGGGGCGATCACGAACGGTTTGAGAAGACTTATTTCAGTGATTACAAAGGCTACTACTTTGCCGGTGACGGCTGTCGCCGTGACGCCGATGGTGACTACTGGATCACCGGCCGGGTTGATGACGTGATCAACGTCTCCGGCCACCGGATGGGCACGGCTGAGGTGGAAAGCGCCCTTGTGGCCCATGCCAAAGTGGCTGAGGCCGCAGTAGTGGGCTACCCGCATGACGTCAAAGGTCAGGGCATCTACTGCTACGTGACCCTGATGAACGGCGAAGAGCCTTCGGATGATCTGAAGAAAGAGCTGCGCACCTGGGTGCGCACTGAGATTGGTCCAATTGCCAGCCCTGATCTGATCCAGTGGGCCCCCGGCCTGCCGAAAACCCGTTCGGGCAAGATCATGCGCCGCATCCTGCGCAAGATTGCCGAAGATGATTTTGGCAGCCTCGGCGATACCTCGACGCTGGCGGATCCTTCGGTTGTCGATGACCTGATCGAAAACCGCATGAATAAGGGGTGATCGCAATGGATGTTGCTGTTGAAATCACCCCGGCCGTTCTGATCCTTCTTGGCCCTCCGGGCGCCGGGAAGGGCACGCAGGCCCGCATGCTGGAAGAGCAGTTTGGCCTGGTGCAGCTGTCGACCGGTGATCTGCTGCGCGACGCGGTTGCCAAAGGCACCGAGGCGGGCAAACGCGCCAAGGCCGCGATGGACAGTGGCGGGCTGGTCAGTGATGAGATCGTGATCGCCATCCTGCGGGACCGCCTGGCTGCGCCGGATTGTGCCAAAGGGGTTATCCTTGATGGTTTCCCGCGCACCACGGTTCAGGCCGAGGCGCTGGATGGTCTGTTGGCCGAAAGCCGCCAGCGGATCAACGCTGCCGTCAGCCTTGAGGTGGACGATGCCGCGATGGTGACCCGTGTGTCGGGCCGCTACACCTGCGCAGGCTGCGGCGAAGGCTATCACGATCAGTTCAAGCAGCCCGCAAAGGCTGGCACCTGCGACAAATGCGGCGGCGGTGATTTCAAACGCCGCGCCGATGACAACGCGGAAACCGTGGGCGCCCGGCTGGAGGCCTATCACGCCCAGACCGCGCCGCTGATCACCTTTTACGACACGAAAGGTTCCCTGCAACGCATTGATGCGATGGGGGAAATCGACGTGATCGCAAAAGAACTTGCAGCCATTACCCAAGCGGCAATGGCGTGAGCTTTCGGGCTGGCCCCGGTCAGCCCGGACTTGGAGGAGAAGGAGGACCGCAATGGCGGATCAACAAACTGCATCAAGCGCGCAGGCCTCGGACCAGACCTATTGGTCGGCCAACCTGCGCATCATCTACATCAGCCTCATCATCTGGGCGCTGGTTTCATTCGGCTTTGGCATTCTGCTGCGCCCGATGCTGGCAGGCATCAGCGTTGGCGGCACTGACCTTGGCTTCTGGTTTGCCCAGCAGGGATCGATCCTGGTCTTTCTGGCGCTGATCTTCAACTACGCCTGGCGCATGAACAAGCTGGACCGTGAATTCGGCGTCGACGAGGAGTAAGGACTTATGGATCAGTTTACCATTAACCTGCTGTTTGTTGGTGCGTCCTTCGCGCTTTACATCGGCATCGCGATCTGGGCCCGTGCCGGGTCCACGTCTGAGTTCTACGCCGCAGGCCGCGGAGTGCACCCGGTCACCAACGGTATGGCGACGGCAGCGGACTGGATGTCGGCGGCTTCGTTCATCTCGATGGCCGGTCTGATTGCCTTCACCGGCTATGACAACTCGACCTTCCTGATGGGTTGGACCGGTGGTTACGTTCTGTTGGCCCTGCTGCTGGCGCCTTACCTGCGCAAGTTCGGCAAGTTCACCGTATCGGAATTCATCGGCGATCGTTTCTACAGCCCCACCGCCCGTATCGTGGCTGTGATCTGTCTGATCGTTGCCTCGACCACCTATGTGATCGGTCAGATGACCGGTGTGGGCGTGGCCTTTGGTCGTTTCCTTGAGGTTTCCAACACCGCTGGCCTGCTGATCGGCGCCTGTGTGGTGTTTGCCTACGCGGTGTTCGGCGGCATGAAGGGTGTGACCTACACCCAGGTGGCACAATACGTTGTGCTGATCATGGCCTACACCATCCCGGCGATCTTCATCTCGCTGCAGCTGACCGGCAATCCGATCCCGGCACTGGGTCTGTTTGGTGATCACGCTGCTTCGGGTGAGCCGCTCTTGGCGAAACTGGACGCGATCGTGAAGGAACTGGGCTTCAACGAATACACCGCCCACCAGAGCGACACCTTCAACATGGTGCTGTTCACTCTGTCGCTGATGATCGGTACCGCGGGTCTGCCGCACGTCATCATGCGCTTCTTCACCGTTCCCAAAGTGTCTGACGCCCGTTGGTCGGCTGGCTGGGCGCTGGTGTTCATCGCGCTGCTGTATCTGACGGCTCCGGCTGTGGGTGCCATGGCGCGTCTGAACATCACCGAAATGATGTGGCCGAACGGTGGTATCTCGGGTGAGGCAGTCAGCGTTGAGCAGATCGAAAACGATCCGCAGTATGCCTGGATGGCAACCTGGGAAAAAACCGGTCTGTTGGGCTGGGAAGACAAGAACGGCGACGGCCAGATCCAGTACTACAACGACAAATCGGCTGACCTTCAGGCGATGGCCGCTGAAAAAGGCTGGGAAGGCAATGAGCTGACCAAGTTCAACCGTGACATCCTGGTTCTGGCCAACCCCGAGATTGCCAACCTGCCGGGTTGGGTGATCGGTCTGGTGGCCGCGGGTGGTCTGGCAGCAGCGCTGTCGACGGCTGCGGGGCTGCTGCTGGCGATCTCCTCGGCTGTGTCGCACGACCTGATCAAAGGCTCGATCAACCCGCAGATCAGCGAAAAGGGCGAACTTCTGTCGGCCCGGATCGCTATGGCTGTGGCCATTGCCGTCGCGACTTATCTGGGTCTCAACCCTCCGGGCTTTGCAGCGCAAACCGTGGCCTTGGCCTTCGGTCTGGCAGCGGCATCGATCTTCCCGGCGCTGATGATGGGGATCTTCTCGAAAAAGATCAACAACACCGGCGCAGTGGCTGGCATGCTGGCCGGTCTGGGTGTCACCCTGGTCTATATCTTCCTGCACAAGGGTTGGCTCTTCATTCCCGGCACCAACAGCTTCACCGATGCTGATCCGCTGCTGGGCACTGTGAAGTCCACCTCCTTTGGGGCCATTGGCGCAGCCATCAACTTCACCGTTGCTTACGTTGTTGCCGGCATGACCAAAGAGACCCCGCAAGAGATCAAAGATCTGGTCGAAAGCGTCCGCATCCCGCGTGGTGCCGGTGCCGCTCAGGATCACTGATCCCCGTGAATGGGGCGCACCCTCCCTCCGTGCCCCATTCATTTCATCCCGCCCGGGGTTCTGGGCGGGATGTTTTTGTTTCTGGTTTGGTGTGCTTGCCGGCGTTTTTGCCGGCGTGTTCCCCCGTGCCCGGGGCTGTTTTTGTTCTGCGTCAAGGTGTGGCGCAGCCAGGGTTGATAGGGCGGGGGCACCCGCCTGTTTCCAGACTTACCGGAGATCGTGATGACCAAGGCCACAGCTGATCTGCATCGCTTCCTGACCTCACTGCACCCCTATGACACGATGGAGCCGGACGCCCTGGCGCCGCTGCTGGATCAGTTTGAATGGCAGCGCTTTGAAAAAGGGCAGCAGATCTATCAACGCGGGGTGGAGCAGGCCGGTCTTTACGTGATCCACAAGGGGCAGGTGGAGGTGCGCGATGAAAACGACGTGCCCCTGTCTCTGTTGGGGGTGCGCAACTCCTTCGGGGAACGTGGTCTGCTGCGTGATGGGGTTGCGGTGACCTCAGCCCGGGCGCTGGACGACACCACCTGCCTGTTGCTGCCCGCCGTGGCCTTTGCCGAACTGATCGCCCGCAATGCACAGGCGCGCCGGTTCTTTGACCGCTCCCGTGCGCGGGTTCAGAAGGATGATCTGGCCTCAACCAAAGTGGCCGACCTGATGACCCGCGATCCGGTGGCCTGCACCCCTGAGGTGACAATCCAGCGGGCGGCGCAGCAGATCCGCGACCGGCGCATTTCTTCGCTCTGCGTTGCCACCGGGGGGCGGCTGAATGGCATCGTCACAGTGCGCGATATGGCAGGTGCGCTGGCGGATGCCCGACCGCTGGACAGTAAAGTGTCCGAGATTATGACCCGCGATCCGCTGACGCTGGCGCCTTCTGCCATTGGGTCAGACGTGCTGCATATGATGATGGAACATCGCATCAGCCATATCCCGATCTGCGAAGGGCGCAAATTGGTTGGCATGGTAAGCCAGACGGATCTGACCCGGTTTCAGGCGGTCAGCTCGGCCGAGCTGGTGTCTGAGGTCGCCCATGCAACAACGGCTGAGGAGATGGCCAAGGTCACCGCACGCATCCCGCAGCTGCTGGTGCAGCTGGTCGGGGCCGGAAACCGGCATGAGGTGGTGACCCGCCTGATCACCGATGTCGCTGACACCGCCACCCGACGTTTGCTGGCTTTGGCCGAGGCCAAGCTGGGCCCGCCGCCGGTGCCCTATCTATGGTTGGCCTGTGGATCGCAGGGGCGGCAGGAACAGACCGGCGTCAGCGATCAGGACAACTGTATGATCCTGCGTGATGACGTCACCGCGGATCAGATGGGTTATTTCGCTGAACTGGCGCAGTTTGTCTGCGATGGCCTGAACACCTGCGGCTACGTCTATTGCCCCGGCGATATGATGGCGACAAACCCGCAGTGGTGTCAGCCACAGCACGTCTGGCGGGACTATTTCAGCCGTTGGATCAAAACCCCGGATCCTGAGGCGCAGATGCTGGCCTCAGTCATGTTTGATTTGCGCCCCATTGGCGGCAGCAAGGCCCTGTTTGAGGATCTGCAGGACGACACGCTGAAACGCGCCAGTGATAACTCCATTTTTGTGGCTCACATGGTCAGCAACTCACTGAAACATACGCCACCGTTGGGGTTGCTGCGGGGCTTTGCCACGATCCGGTCCGGTGAGCACAAAAACACGCTGGATATGAAACACAACGGTGTGGTGCCGGTGGTCGACATGGGGCGGGTCTATGCGCTGCAGGGGCAGATCGCGCAGGTCAACACACGGGCCCGTCTGGAACTGGCGGCGGAGGCGGGCGTTTTGTCACCTTCTGGCGCGCGGGATCTGTTGGATGCCTATGATCTGATCGCTGAAAACCGTCTGGCCCATCAGGCGCGCCAGATCCAGCGCGGTGAGGCGCCGGACAACTATATGGCGCCTTCAGAACTGTCCGATCTGGAACGCAGCCACCTGCGCAACGCCTTCGTGGTGATCAAGTCACTGCAATCGGCCCTGGGACATGGCCGTAGCAGCGTCAGCTAAAGTGTAAATCAAGATGACCGCTGTCGTTTGAGGCGAAGCGGGGTATAACCCCCTTAGGCGGGGCGAAGACGAGGGCGAGAAGACGAGATGTTTTTGGAATTGATCGCAACCTTTGTGGCAGGGATCGCCGCGGCGGGTGGCATTATGCTGCTCAACAAACTGTTGCGTGGCCGTCTGCCCCGCTGGCTGACCCCGGTTGTGGCCGGTCTGGCGATGCTGGCCGCCACGATCAGCAGTGAATATGGCTGGTTCGATCGCACCGCAAACAACATGCCTGATGGTTTTGAAGTTGCAAAAAAAGTAGAAGATCGCGCATTTTATCGTCCATGGACCTATGCTTTTCCATATGTCAGCCGTTTTATGGCTGTGGACACCCTATCCATTCGTACAAACGATGCATTTGAAGGGCAGCATATGGTTGAAGTTGCATTTTTTGGTCGCTGGGCGCCGGTCCAGCTGGTGCCGATGCTGATCGATTGCCCTGCAGCGCGGCAGGCGGAATTGGGTGGCGCGGAATTTGGTGCTGATGGTGGCATTGAGAACGCCAATTGGGCCCCTCTGGCAACAGATGACGGGCTTTACAAGATTGTCTGTGGAGGGACAGCTTGATGTTAGTAAACCTCAGCCTTCGCTTGCGGGTTTTTCTGTTCTTTGCCCTCATGGGCTTGGGCGGGGTCGGCCTGTTTGGGTTGGCGCTCTATTTCGGATATGAGGCCGCGCAGGAGGGCGATCTGATCAGCGCCTTTGCGCAGGCAGCCATTATCGCTGGCTTTGGCCTCATGGGGATGGTCATGGGCATTTGGCTGCTGTTCGACGAAAACGTTGCCAAGCCGATTGAGCGCGTGGCCGCGCGGATGCGGGCCGGGGCCCATGCAGGTGTGAACCACCACATGGATATGGCGGGTGCCAGATATCTTGGTGATCTGGGCCCAGCGGCTGAGGCGGTGACGCGTCAGCTGATTGAGGCCTCGATGAACACGGCCGGGGCGATCGCCACCAAAACCCAGAAGCTGGAACTGGAAAAGGAACGGCTGACCAAGCTGCTGACCGAAATTCCGCTGGCGATGATCCTGGTGAACTCCAACCACCAGATCGTGCTTTATGACGGTCAGGCCGCCGCGGTGCTGGCGCAGATTCAGGCGCCCCGTCTGAACACCGATATCTTCGACTACTTCGATCGCAAAGCGGTTGAGGCCGCCTGGGAAACGCTGATGCAGACCGGCGAAGAGGTGACCTTCCGCGCGCTTGGCTCCGCGAAACGGCAGAACTTTGAGATCCGGATGAAGCCGTTGGACAGCGGCACCGGCTATATGTTGATCATCGAAAGCTCCGAGGTGGTGCTGGCGCCGGATGCCTCACGTCCGCTGATCTATGACTTTGAATTGCTTGAGCAAAACGAAGGTACCTCGGTCGATGACTTGAAACTGTCCGAGCTGACCTACTGCGTGTTTGACACCGAAACCACCGGCCTGCTGCCGCATAAGGATGAGGTTGTGCAGATCGGCGCGGTGCGTGTGGTGCGCAACAAGATCGTGGAGGGCGAGGAGATGGAAAGCCTCGTCAATCCGCTGGTGCCGATCCCCGCGGCCTCCACCAAGGTGCATGGGATCACCGATGCGATGGTGCAAAACGCCCCGCTGATTGAGGATGCGACCCGCGAATTCCATGACTTCGCCCGTTCAACTGTGCTGGTGGCCCATAACGCGCCGTTTGATATGGCCTTCATGCACCGCTACGGCAAACGCGCCAATCTGGAATGGCCGCACCCGGTGCTGGATACCGTTCTGGCCTCAGCCGTTGTGTTCGGTGCCAGTGAAACCCACACCGTGGATGCCCTGTGCGAACGTCTTGGCGTGGTGATCCCGTCGGCCCTGCGGCACACGGCGATCGGCGATGCCCGAGCCACGGCTGAGGTGCTGTGCCGTCTGATCCCGATGCTTGAGGCCCGCGGCATTGAGACCTTTGGTGATCTGTTGCAGCACACCCGCAAACACGGGCGGATCCTCAAGGATCTGAACTGATCCAAAAGGTGGCATAAGTTTGCGCAAAAGCGGGGGGACGGCAAAATCTCCCCGCTTTTGCACGAAATCCGCTGAAATGGCGCCACATTTGACCGTTCTAAAAAGGGACAAAGCCAGTAATCCGGTCGAGTGAGAGGACGCGCCATGTTCCAGTTTTCCCAAACCAGCTTTCAGCCGCGCCATGGCCGGTTGTTTGAACTGATCCGTCAGCAAAATCTGCAGGACCGCCGCCGTCGCTTCAGTGATGAGCCGATCACGGATATCACCGCCGAAAGCCTGATCCGCGCGGCCAGTGCCAGCGTGATGCCGGCCCCCGGTTGGCAAAAAACGGCGCTCTGAGCGCCGACCAAATTGTGGCAATGAAAAAGGCGACCGCTGCGGGTCGCCTTTTGTGTGTCTGGTGTGTTTCTGGGCGCTGCTTGGGATTAGCCCAGCGGGTTATCCGGATCATCGTCCCGGTCGGCATCCTGATTGCCGTAAAACCCCGTTGCGACCACAAATTTTTCGGAACTGTCAGAGCGTGACGCTGGCGGTTTGACGTTCACCACCTTCTTGAACTTGGTCTTCAACAGCTTCTGCAACTCCCCCTCAGCGCCACCGGCCAGAACCTTGGCCACAAAGGTGCCGCCTTCGTCCAACACGTCAAAGGCCAGATAGGCCGCCGCTTCGCAAAGCGCGATGATGCGCAGGTGGTCGGTCTGCTTGTGCCCCGAAGACGCCGCCGCCATATCCGACATAACAACATCGGCCTGACCGCCCAGCCAGTCCTTGACCTTCAGATCGGCGTCATCTTCCATAAAGTCGAGCTGGTGAATTTCCGCACCGGCAATCGGCTCAACCTCTTGCAGGTCAACACCGATGATGCGGCCCACGGCTTTGCCTTTTTTCTCACCCAGCGCGTTGATGCGAGGTACGGCCACCTGGCACCAGCCGCCCGGCGCGCAGCCCAGATCCACCACCCGTGCGCCGGGCACGAGGAACCGGTATTTGTCATCCAGTTCAAGGATCTTATAGGCAGCGCGGCCACGGTATCCATCGGTCTGCGCCCGTTTCACGTAAGGGTCGTTCAATTGCCGCTGCAGCCAGAGGGTTGAGGACATCTTGCGCCCGCGCGCGGTCTTCACCTTGACCGTCAGGTCCCGCTGGCCACGGCCAGAGGTGTTCTTGTTTGCACCGGGTTTGCCGACGCCGTATTTTTTCTTGCCGGGTTTCTTGGCCATCGTCTTACCTGTGTTGCCCTGCTGCTGCCGGGCGTTTGTTTGCGGGCCTTAGGGCCCGGTCCGTCTGATTTGAGCGGGTTTGGCGTAAGTTGCGCCAAATGCCAAGCCCGCGTGTGGCGGATCGTGGCAATTGCCGTGATTTCTGTGCGTTTCCGGCTCAAAAACCGCTGTTTGATCCAGATCTAGGGTCAGAACGGCCCATCTTCCAGTACCCCATCCGCACTCATCTGCGCATAGAGCAAGCCTTCACGCAGGCCCCGATCGGCCACGGACAGCCGATCGGTCGGCCAGCAGCGCAGCAACGCCTGCAGGATTGCGGAACCCGACATGATCAACGCCTGACGGTCCTGGCCAATGCGGGGATCGCGCCGGCGTCCCTGTGGGCCAAGGCTGAGGTAGTTGCGGATCACCTTGTCGATCTGATTCGACGTCATCCGCAGCCCGTCCACCTTGGTCCGGTCATAGCGTTTCAGACCCAGATGGCTGGCCGCCACGGTGGTCACCGTGCCCGAGGTGCCGACGATCTGAAACCCTTCGCGGGTTTGCTCGTCCGCGTAGGGCGAGAACTCAGACAGGTTTTCCTCAAAAAACCAGCTCATCAGCGCAAAACGCGCGGCGTCATCATCGACATCGCGAAACTGATCGCGCAGCGTTGCGACGCCAAGCGGCACGGAAATCCAGTCTACCACCTTGGCGGCGGGGAAGGGGCTGTCAGCGGTCTGAAACCCCGAATGCAGCCGCATGATCGAACGGGGACGATCGCGTTTTGGCACTGATGTCAGATCAATCCACACCAATTCGGTCGAGCCACCGCCAATATCGACGACCAGCAGTTGTTCGGTCTTGGTCGACACCAATGGCGCGCAGGAGATGACCGCCAGACGGGCCTCTTCCTCGGGTTGGATGATGTCCAACTGCAGCCCGGTTTCGCGTTTCACCTGGCGAATAAATTCGCGTGAGTTTTTGGCGCGGCGACAGGCTTCGGTGGCGACCAGACGCATCCGGCGCACCTTGTGGCGTTTCAGCTTCTGCTGACAGATCCGAAGCGCCTGAACCGTACGCCCCATTGAGGCGCGACTCAGCCGTCCAGTGCTTTCCAGACCGGCGCCCAGTTGCACCGATTTTGAAAAGCTGTCCACCACATGAAACTGACTGCCCTTTGGCTGGGCAATCAGCATACGGCAGCTATTTGTACCCAGATCCAGGGCCGCATAAAGCTCAGCCGGATCCGGCGGATTGGGCGCGGGGCTCTCAACCGGTTTCGGGAATGCGCCCGCACCTCTGGGACGCTTGGGCGCCATAGTCACGCCCTCCATTTCGAGTTACCCCCACGGTAGTCTCTCTGGCGGTTCGGCGCAAGGCGTGGCGCGGCGGCAGCGTAAATTTCACCCAAGGTCGCAGGACCGCCTCGGAATGTCGAAATTTGGCCTAGTGTCGCAATTTGACCGGTTTAAGCAGGAAAGAGAGGGGCGGCGGAATCACATCGCCCAAACGCGACTGCTGCAAAGGATCACTTAGCCCATGCCCGACGTCACTATCGTTTACTGGCGCGATATTCCCGCACAGGTCATCGTCGGCAAAGGGCGGCGTGGCGCCAAGAAACCTTTGGCAGAACGGTTCGAACAGGCGATTGACCGCGCTGCGATGAAAATCGGCGCATCGGACACGGATGCCTATCTGGCGGAATGGCGCAAAGCCGATCCTTACGAGATGGCGGGCGATCCGGCTGAGATTGTCGCGGCGGAGGCCGCGCGTCTGGAAGAGGAATACGATCAGGAGCGGATCAAAGCGCTGATTGCAAATGAGGGGTGGGACCGCGGGTGACCCCGCGCTGGCCACATATCACACACATAAGGGAGGCCGTGATGGCATTGCTGAATTTCCGCAAACGGGAGGATCGCCCGACAAATCCGGTCAACCCTCAGATGGAGGCCTTCTTGCAGGGCTACTCGATCGAGGTGATGCCGCGCACTGCAGCCAAGATCGACAATTTCCGCGATCTGCTGCCCGAGGGCACCCGGGTTTACATCGCTCACATTGAGGGCACCCCGATTGAGGACATGGTGGAAACTGCCGCACGCCTCAGCGATGACGGCTACAACGTCATGCCGCATTTCCCGGCGCGGATCATCAAAGATGCCGCCACGCTGGAAGACTGGATCAACCGCTATCAGTCCGAGGCCGGCGTCAAACAGGCGCTGCTGCTGGCGGGTGGTGTTGTAAACCCCGTGGGGGAGTTCCACTCCTCCATGCAGCTGATGGAAACCGGCCTGTTTGACAAGGCGGGCTTCACCCATCTGCATGTGGCAGGCCACCCTGAGGGCAACAAAGACATCGACCCGGATGGATCTGACAAAATGGTGATGGAAGCGCTGCGCTGGAAACAGGCGTTTAACGAGCGCACCGATGCCTCAATCGCGCTGGCCACCCAGTTTGCCTTTGACGCCGATCCGATCATCGACTGGGCCAACCGTCTGACCGCTGAGGGCATCACCCTGCCGATCCACATTGGCATCGCTGGTCCTGCAAAACTGCAGACCCTGATCAAGTTTGCCATTGCCTGTGGTGTTGGGCCTTCGCTGTCGGTCTTGCAGAAACGCGCGATGGATGTGACCAAGCTGTTGCTGCCCTATGAGCCGACCGATGTGTTGACCAAACTGGCGGCACACAAGGCCGCCGACCCCGATTTCAACATCACCAACGTGCACTTCTTCCCGCTGGGCGGGATCAAGACCAACGCCAATTGGGCGATCGACAACGGCGGCGCTGCCGCCGTGCCCGCCAACCTCGCGGCTGAAGCCGCAGTGTCGCAGTAAGGAAGAGCCATGACGCGCACCATCGTAGAATCCCCGACCAAGACCGCGATCATTGGTTTCGATCAGCCTTTCACCGTGATTGGTGAACGGATCAACCCCACCGGCCGCAAGATCCTGAATGCGGAACTGGAAGCGGGCGATTTCTCCCGCGTGCAGGCAGATGCCCTGGCGCAGGTGGCCGCTGGCGCCACTATCCTCGACATCAACTCGGGCGCGGTGTTTTCCAACAAGATGGCCGAAGATCCGCGCTACGCGGACAACAACTTTGTGGAACCTGACCTGATGCGTCAGCTGGTCGAAAAGGTGCAGGAAGTCACCGATTGCCCGCTGTGTATCGACAGTTCCGTGCCCGGTGCGCTTGAGGCCGGTCTGGCCGCCGCTAAAGGCCGCCCGCTGTTGAACTCGGTCACTGGTGAAGAGGAACGGCTGGAGCTGGTGCTGCCGCTGGTCAAGAAATACAACGTGCCGGTGGTGGCGATTTCCAACGATGACACGGGGATTTCCGAAGATCCCGAAGTGCGCTTTGCCGTGGCCAAAAAGATCGTGGAACGCGCTGCCGATTTTGGCATTCCCGCCTATGACATCGTGGTGGATCCGCTGGTGATGCCGGTGGGGGCAATGGGCTCGGCCGGCTTGCAGGTGTTTGAGCTGAACAAACGTCTGCGCAATGAGCTTGGGGTGAACACCACCTGCGGCGCCTCCAACATCTCCTTTGGTCTGCCGAACCGTCACGGCATCAACAACGCCTTCCTGCCGATGGCGATGGCGACCGGTATGACCTCGGCGATCATGAACCCGGTGGCGCTGCCTGTTGGACCGAAGAAACTGGCCGAGAAAAAGGCCGAAGTGGAAGCAGCAGGTATCATCCTGCCCGCCGATATGGAGGATGAGGCATTCTGCCAGATGTTCGGTCTTGGCTCGACCAAACCGCGCGCTGGCAAGGAAATGGAGGCGATCCGCGCTGCCAACTTCCTCACCAACAACGATGAGGGTGGCGCAGAATGGATCAAGTTCAACAAACCTGCGAGTGATGCTGGCGAAGGTGGGCGTGGCCGCCGTGGTGGTGGCCGTCGACGCCGCGCTTGATGCGAGGGAGGGAGCGAGGCGCTGCCTCGCGCTCCGGAGTATTTTTGGAACATTGAAAGGGCGGCCCTTCGGGGGCGCCTTTTTGCTTAGGTGATTGGGGTGGCCAGTTCGACAAGGCAGCCGTTCAGGTCACGCACATAAGCGACCGTCTGGCCCCAGGGTTTTTCCGTTGGGGGCACAACGGGGCTGCATCCGGCGTTGAGTGCGGTCTGGTAAGCGGCCGCGACGCCCTCCGTGACGAGGCAGATTTCCCAAGCCGCGGCGAGGGATTTGGCGCTGTTGGGGCTGACGGCAAGGCCGTTCAGCTCAATCGCGTCGAGGGCGGCAAAGGCCAGCGCGGTGGCGCCGGTCTCCATCTCAGCGTAGGTCTGGCTGTCATGCAGGAAGCGGCAGGACAGGCCAAAGGCGGTTTCGTAAAATGTGACCGTTTGCGGCACATCGGCGACGTAGATGATGGTATATCCAAGTTTCATAGGCTGGGTTTAGCAGGGCGGGCCGCGGCCCTCTTGGATAAATCAGACATCGATCTGCGAAACCGCCACATGCAGCTGGGGCAGCGTCAGGTTTGGCGGCAAATGGGCCGGGGTGAAGCCGCCGAAGCGCTTGAAGGCGCGGGTCATATGGCTTTGATCGCTATACCCTGCCTCAAAACCCGCGGCGCTGAGCGGCAGGCGTGCGTCTCGGATCAGCCGCAGGGCGCGGTGAAACTGGACCAATTGCGCATAGATTTTGGGCGACAGGCCAACGGTTTGCGCAAAACGGCGCTGCAGCTGGCGTGGGCTGAGCGACAGGTGATCGGCAAGACGGGACACGGGCAGGCGCCCGCCGCTGTGGTGGATCAGATCAAGCACCTCGGTCACATCTGGCGCCTGTGCCTTGCTGAGCCGCGGGGACAGCGCCTGCTGTAGCAGGCGGGCCAGGTGGCGCGGGGATGCGGGCCCCGTTGGCATTGAGACCTCGGGCAGGAATGCCTGTGCATCGGACTGCCGCAGCGATTTGTCTTGCATTGCGGCCAGCCGACCGCCCCAGATCAAGTGGCTGTAAGAGGGGCGCAGGCGCAGGCCAATCCAGCAGTCACCGGGCTGTTCCGGCACCGCAAAGGCGCGGGTGGCCGGGCCGGTCAGCACCAGATGCGGCGGCGTGGGGTTCAATTCGTTGTAACGCAGGATGATGTCACAGCGACCATCCGGCAGCACCAGCGAGGTGCCTGTTGCGGTGGCGCGATGGGTCCAGAACGCCTCAACCGAGCGGGTCAGGCGTGGCGACAGCTGGCGGTCGCGGTAACCGGAGGGCAGGGGCATGGATCAGCCCCAAAAACGGATCAGACCAGATCCTTGTCGCGGGCAATCATGGCGGCATGGGTGCGGTTGCGCGCCTGCAGTTTGCGGCTGAGCGTTTTGACATGCAGCTTGACGGTCACCTCTTGCACGTCGAGGTCGCGGGCGATCTCTTTGTTGGCTTTGCCCTCACAAATGCCGCGCAACACGTCCATTTCCCGTGGGGTCAGGTGAATATCAGCGGTGTTGCCCGGTGCGGAATCCAGGAAATGCTGCGGCGTGTAAATCCCGCCTTTGAGCAGATGCTGCACGGCAGAAATCAGCGTTTCCGGCGCAATGGTCTTGGGCAGGAATCCCGAGGCCCCGGCAGAGAGCGCCCGGCGGGCCACATCGGGCGACGCGGTGCCTGAAATAATGGCGACGGGCAGCTCTTCGTTGGTTTCCATCGCTTTCAGCAGGCCCTCAGGCAGTTTCATGCCGGGCATCGTGTAATCCAGCATGACCAGTTCATAACTGCCGGTTTTTTCGATCATTGCCATGGCTTCTTGGAAATTGGACGCCTGATCGACATGAAGATCCCCCATGTCCCGCAGATAGGCTGCGAGGGTTTCGCGCACCAGATCGTGGTCGTCAGCAATCAAAATTCTGGTCATTGCAAAAGCGGTCCTTGGTATTCCAACACGTTTCAATAAAACAAAACTTTGGGCAAATGACCAGAACGTCAATTTGACGGCCGCTTCCCGTGGTTCAATGAGGAGAAAATTTAAGCGTTGAACCTGGGGACGGTGCCTGAAAATTCCCCCTATACAGTTGGATAGGCCTCTAGACGCACCGTGTCAATTTCCGCAAGCTGGGTTTTAAGAAACAAGACAGGCCGAGGTTATGAAACATACAAGACGAGGTTTAGCGCGTTTCGCGATGGCTTCTTTGGCTGCGTTTGCGCTGATGGGACCTGCTGCACCGCTTTGGGCAGGCTCGGCCGATCCGACACCTGAAACCATTGTCATGACGGTCACCTATGAGGATGGCAGCGGCCGCGATATGCGGGAGCTGACCCTGGGCGAGGTGATGGAATTGCCGGTGTCGGGATTTGAAACCTCGACCGTCTGGACCGAAGGGGTTCAGCGCTTTGACGGCGTTTGGCTGGAAGACCTGATTGCCCATCTGGGCCTCAGCGAAGGCACGCTGGAGCTTTCGGCGCTGAACGAATATCTGGTGGATTTTCAGGCGGATGAGATCCCGGGCAGCAAGGCGCTGGTCGCGTATCGCCACAATGGCAAGCTGATGTCGGCGCGTGAAAAAGGCCCGCTTTGGATCGTTTACCCCTATGACGAAGGGCCGGAGTTCCAGACGGAATTGACCTTCATGTCAAGTATTTGGCAGTTGGACCGCATTGTCGCGCTGCCCTAAGCGGTATCTCGGGTGCAAATCTGGCAAAAAAGCCATGCAAGCCCTTAGATGGGCCTGACTTTTGCACTGGAAAAAGGCTAGTCTGTCAACGGGATGAGTGAGAAGGAGACGCCGATGGGGCTTTGGCGCCGGTTCCTGAGTGTTGGGGTCTGGGTGCAGTCCGCCATTTTGGGGTTGGTCATTTTGATCAGCCTGCCTTTGTCTGTGCAGATTTGGGGTGAGGTGTCGCGCAAACTTGAGGAGTTGCGCACCTCTCAGAACGACAATGTGATCTGGAACCTGACCCAGTTGGAGGTTGAGTTCCTGAAGTTTGAACGCACCCTGATCTTAGGCATCCAGGAAGGTGCGCCCGATGCCAAGCAGCTGCAGGAGGTGCGGCGGCGTTTCAACATCTACTTCAGCCGTTTGGAAACACTGAACGGCGGGGCGCTCTATCAGCGTGCGTTCGAAGAATACGGCACCATGGGGATCCTGACCGGCTTGCGCATGGAAGTGGCTGAAATCTTGCCCTATTTCGACCTGCCGGATGATGAGTTTTACACCAAACTGCCGGAAATTCTGGCCATGCAGGACGGCCGGGAACGTCTGGTGCGCCGCATTATTGCGCGGGGCAATCAGTTCACTGGCGTGCACGGTCAGGCTCAGCGGGATGATATCAGTCGGCTGCTGTTGCGCCTGTCGATCGCCTCAATGGTGCTGTTTGTGGCGCTTGGGCTTGCGACTATTCTGTTCTTCCGCCAATCGATGGGCCACCGGGCCCGCGCGATTGAGCACAAACAATCCTCAGCCCGATTTGCTACCGTTATCTCTACCTCACCGGATGCGCTGATCGTGACCGATGATGCGGGCAATATTGTTGAGTTCAACCGCGCTGCAGAGCGCCTGGTGGGCATCGAACGGGCCCGCGCCCTTGGCAAGCCATTTCCGCGCTATCTGACCGATCAGGACGGCCAGCTGGCCGACCTTCCGCTGGCCAATGGCAGCCGGATCGCAGGCGTACAGCTGACCCTGCAGACCGCCAGCAGCGCTTTGGTGCCTGTGGAATTGTCACAGGGTGTGGCCGAGTTTGAGACGCAGCGCTTCTACGTCTACTTCCTGCGCGATATTTCGGATCGTCTGGCTGCCGACCGGGCGCTGTTGGCGTCACGGGATCGCGCGCTTGCCGGGGAACGGGCGAAATCGCGGTTCCTTGCGGTGATGAGCCATGAGATGCGCACGCCCTTGAACGGCATTCTGGGGTTGGTTGAGCTGCTCCGCAGCGGGGACACCCCACCGGAGGAGCAGAAGCGCTACCTTGAACTGCTGCGCAACTCGGGCCAGATCCTGCTGGATCACGTGAATGATGTGCTTGACATCGCCCAGTTGGAAGCCGACGGCGTTCGGCTGAACCCGCAGCCTTTTGATATGGACCAGATGTTGGCCGATATCCTTGGCCCGATGGAAGTCGCGGCAGAGGCGCGCGGCAATCACATCGCGCTGGATAAATCCGGCCCACTGGGGTGGTTCCATGGCGATGGCGCGCGGCTGCGGCAGGTTTTGACCAACCTGATCGGCAATGCGGTGAAATTCACAGACGAGGGCGCGGTGATGGTCTCGGCCGTCAGCTACGCCGGACGGCGGGGTGATACGGCGATGGTTGAGTTCCAGATCACCGACACCGGCGTCGGCATCGCCGAACAGGACGTGGCGCGGATCTTTGATGATTTTGTCCGCATCGATCGGGGCGACAGCCAGCAGCCTGAGGGCACCGGCCTTGGTCTGGGTATCGCCAAACGCATCGTCGAAGCGATGGGCGGCCAGATCGGTGTTGACAGTATTGAGGGTGATGGATCCACCTTCTGGGTGACGCTGGAACTGCCGCGCGCGACCCCCGTTCAGGCGGGGCTGGGCGCAGGCGCCGCGCTGAGCGATCAGGAAGAGGCGGAAAATCCCCTGAAAATTCTGGTGGTCGAGGATAATGCCACCAACCGTTTGGTCGTTCGGGACCTGCTGGAACGCTATGGCCATTCCGTAAGCGAAGAGGTGAATGGCAAGCTGGGCGCCGAACGCGCGGCCGCCGAAGAGTTTGATGTGATCCTGATGGACCTCAACATGCCGGTGATGGGCGGCTTGGACTCCTGCAAGCGGATCCGGCAAGGCGGTGCCTCACAGAACGCGCGGATTGTGGCGCTGACGGCCCATGTGCTGGAACGCGATGATCGCATTTACGCTGAGGCCGGCATGGACGGCGTCCTGTCCAAACCGCTGGATCGTCAGGACCTGTTGGGGGTGCTGCGCGGTGAACGGCAGATCCAAACGCGTCAGCAACACGGGCATGAGGTTCTGGATGAAGGCCATCTGGGGCAGGTGATGTCCTCACTTGGGCCAGACCGATCCCGTGATCTGATGCAGGGCCTCGGGCAGGAGGTGGACGCGCTGATGATCCGCTTGAAAGAGGTCGATATGTCCTCGCCCTGCGCGGCCTCCCTGATGGCTGAGGTGCATTCCATGGCCGGCTCCGCGGCGATGGTCGGCGCGCGCAAGCTGCGCAATTCATTGAATGATCTTGAAGGAGAATTGGAGCGCGGCGGGGAGATTGATCTCAATCGCTGGCACGATCATCTGATCCCGATCTGGCAGGAGACCCAGCAGGCGCTGAACGCGCTAGAAGCGCGGGTGCATTAAGGGCGCGACGAGGCCCCAATCAATAAAATGGTTTTTATCGCTTTATGTCTGGCGTAAAAGGGATCGGTCAGACCAGAGGTGCCCAAATGAAAGCCGACTTTCGCGCGTTGAAACAGGAACTGCGACAGCGGATCGTGCAGGGCATCTGGCCGCCGGGCACCTTGCTGCCCAATGAGGTGGATCTGGCGGCGGAGTTTTCCTGCGCCCGGGCCACCGTCAACCGCGCCATGCGCGAACTGGCCGAAGAAGGTCTGGTTGAGCGTAAACGCAAGGCTGGCACCCGGGTGCGGCAGGCCCCGTTGCGGCAGGCGCGTTTCTCTATTCCCTTGGTCAGACAGGAAATTGAAGCGCAGGGCGCGGCCTATCGTTACGCGCTGGTGCGGCGCGAGGAGCAGGATGCCCCGGATTGGCTGCGGGCGCGTCTGGGCCTGGGGTTGGGGGCGCGGGTGTTGCATCTGATCTGCATGCATTACGCCGACGGAAACCCATATCAGTTGGAAGATCGCTGGATCAATCTGGAGGCCCTGCCGGATGCGGCGGGTGCGGATTTCGCTGCCACGGGACCAAATGAATGGCTGGTTGAGGCAGTGCCGTTTTCCGATGCGGAAATCAGCTTCTCAGCGCTTGCCGCTGATCCGGAAACCGCCCGTTACCTCAGCTGCACCGCAGGTGATGCCCTGTTTATGGCGGAACGCTCCACCTGGTGGGAAGAGCAGGCGATCACCTATGTGCGGCTGAAGTTTCAGCGCGGCTACCGGATGACCACCCGTTACTGACTTTTGGGTCCGGGGCCGAAGCCTAAAGGCGATCCTTCAGATTATACCAGGCAAAAGCCGGCGGCAGGCTGGCGCGGCGGAACCGGCCCAGCTCAAACCGGCGGGGCAGTTTCTGCATAAACAGCGGATGCGGACGGCGGTTTTGCCCCAGTGCCAGATCCGCGATCAGCGCGCCACTGTATGGCGCCCCGGCAACACCGCCACCGTGATAGCCAAAGGCGGCATAGGCGCCCTCCATCCCCGGCACCGCCCCGGCAAAGGGCACCAAAGCGCGGGTCATGCAAATCAGGCCGGACCAGAAATAGGGCGTTTCCACATGTTGCCAGGCCGGGAACATCCGGTCGAAATCTGCACGCGCTTTGGCGCGCGTACGTTCAATATTTGCCTCACTTACACGGACGGATCCACGCAGACCCAGCAACATCCGATTGTCCGGCAGTAGGCGGAAATAATGCAACAACGTGCGCGAGTCACAGACCATCTGGCGGCTAGTCCAGCCCTGTTGCGCCAGCTCAGCGTCACTCAGCGGGCGGGACACCAGAATGTTTGACTGCACCGGCAGATAGCGCGCGGCAAACCGGCGCGGCAGGTGATCGCTGCCGTAGCCATTGGTGGCAAACAGCAGCTTCGTTGCACTGATCCGCCCCTCCGGCGTTTTCAGCTGGAAGCCATTTTCTGGCGTAACATCCTCCACCGTGGTGTGGGAAAAGATCCGCACGCCAGCCGCCTCGGCCGCTTTGGTCAGCCCGGCCAGAAACTTGATCGGGTTCAGCGCAAAGCCCAAAGGCAGATCGACAGCAGCGTGGAAGTCTGGCGAGTTCATACCATGCGCTGCCATTTCCTCCTTGGGAACAAAGCAGTAGGGCAGCCCGTAGCGGCGCTGGTAGTCCTCGCCATAGTCCTTCAGCCCGGCAATGACGCTGGGGCGGTGGGCGACGCAGCTGTAGCCCTGTGAATGGCGCTCCACATCCAAATCGAACCGGTCAATATACTGTTCCACCAGATCAATCGCGCTGCGTTCCGCATCATAAAGCAGCCGCGCCTCGCCCGCGCCATACCGGCGTTCAATCGCATCGTCGGACTGTTTGGTCATCCCGGTGGAGACCAAACCGCCATTGCGCCCCGAGGCGCCCCAACCGGGCGATTTTGCATCCACGATCACCACGTCCGCGCCCGCCTCCGCAAGGGTCAGCGCGGCCGAGAGGCCAGTGTAGCCACCACCGATAATGGCAAAGTCACAGGTGATATGACCGCGCAGCGGCGGGTAGACGGGCAGGGGCGATGTTAGGGTGCTGTCCCAATAGCGGTCCCGGATCGGGCGGTTGCCATAGGCCAGCGGCTCATAGATGCGGCTCATCGATGCCTCACAGCTTGTCGCGCAGCGAATACCACAGCATGGCCGCCATCAACAGCGGGCTGCGCAGTGCCGGGCCGCCGGGGAAGGGCATGCCGGGCACCTTGGCCATGATGTCAAACCGCTCCGCCTGACCGGCGATCGTGTCGGCGGCGATTTCACCGGCAAGGCTGGCCATTGCTACGCCGTGACCGGAAAAGCCCGAAAGCGATAGGATATTGCCCGAGAGCCGCTCAAAATGCGGCATGCGGTTCATGGTGATCCCCAGGGTGCCACCCCAGGCGTAGTCGATCTCTATGCCCTTCAGCTGGGGGAAGATCTCCTCCAGCGGTTTGCGCACCTTGCCGGCAATGTCGCTTGGAAACTTATAGCGATAGCTCTCGGTGCCGCCAAACAGCAGCCGGTGATCCGGTGAAAAACGGAAGTAGTTCACCACAAACTTGCTGTCGGCCACCGCGTGGTTGTTGCGCAGGATGTCCTCCTGCTGTTCGGCGCTCATCGGGGCGGTGGCCACAACATAGTTGTTGATCGGCATAACCCGTCCGGCAACGCGGCGGTTCAGCTTGCCCAGATAGCCGTTCATCCCCATCACAACATGACCCGCCCGCACCTGCGCCCCGGCGAGGTCCACGGTGGCCGGTTCACCTTCGTTAACAGCGGTGACACGGGCCTGTTCAAAGATCCGCACGCCCGCCGCCTGCGCCATCCGCGCCAGACCCAGCGCATATTGCAACGGGTCGATGTGGCCCGCGCCCATGTCCAGTGTGCCGCCGTGATATTCGGGCGAGTTCACCAGATGGCGGCATTCTTCCCGGTCAATGAAGCGGATTTTGTCATAGCCATAGTCGCTGTTCAGACGTTCGGCATAGGCCTTGCTGTGGGGCACAAACCGTTTGCGGTGATCGGCGTGGATGATGCCATCGGCAAACTCAGCCTCCACCAGGGGGGAGGCCGCGCGCCTGCGCACCAGATCAACCGACTGATTGGCAATGGTCCAGAGTTCGCGGGCATGATCCTTGCCCACCAGATCCTCCAACTCATCCTGATCCAGTCGCTGACCCTGGCCCACCTGTCCGCCATTGCGCCCGGAGGCGCCAAAGCCGACGCGCTGCGCCTCCAGCAGCACAACATCATAGCCGCGTTCGGCCAGATTGAGCGCGGTGCTGAGCCCCATGAAACCCCCGCCAATGACACAGACGTCACAATCGATCTGCCCCTGTGGCGGCGAAAATGGCGGCAATGGTGTGGCCATCGCCGCGTAGTAAGAGGTGGGGTATTGGCCCGGTGTGTCGTTTACGGTCAGCAGGTCCACGGCAGGTCTTCCTTGGTCTTAAATGGGCGGATTTGGCTGAGGGGGCGGTGATTGGATCAGGCGTTCAGCAACAGATGCTGACGCTCCCAGGGGGAGATTTCGCGATGATATTCCTCATACTCGGCCCGTTTGATATCATGGTACAGACGGCAAAACTCCTCACCCAGGGTTTCGCGAATTTCCTCAGCCGTTTCAAAGTTTTGCAAGGCAACGGCCAGGCTGTGGGGCAGGGGCTCATCGGCCTCCCAAACCTCGGTCGTGGCTTCGGGGCGCGGCTCAACCTTGTTGATCATGCCCAAGTAGCCACAGGCCAGGGAGGCCGCGATGGCAATGTAGGGGTTGCAGTCCATGCCGATGACCCGGTTTTCCAACCGCCGCGCAGCGGGGCCAGAGTGCGGCACGCGCAGTCCCGTGGTGCGGTTGTCCTGCGCCCATTCCAGATTGGCCGGGGCGCTTTGCCCGTCTACCGTGATCCGACGGTAGGAGTTCACATAGGGCGCCAGCAGCGGCACCACATCCTGAATGTAGCGTTGCGAACCACCGATGAAATGGCGGAACAGATCCGAGGCTGAGCCATCTTCGTTAGAGAAGATATTCTGCCCCGTTTCGATATCGACGATCGACTGGTGCACATGCATCGCGCTGCCCGGCTCATCCCGGATTGGCTTGGCCATGAAGGTCGCGAAGACGCCGTTTTTCAGCGCCGCCTCACGGATGGTACGTTTGAAATAGAACACCTGATCGGCCAGATTCAGTGGATCGCCATGCATCAGGTTGATCTCAATCTGACCAGCGCCGCCTTCCTGGATCACGGTGTCAATCCGCAGGCCCTGCGCCTCGGCAAAATCGTAGATCGTATCGATCACCGGCCCGTATTCATCCACCGCCGTCATCGAATAGACCTGACGGCTGGCCCCCTTGCGACCGGTCCGTCCCAGCGGCGGTTCAATCGGCTCATTGGGGTCACGGTTGGGCTTGGTAAGATAGAACTCCAGCTCGGGCGCTACCACAGCGCGCCAGCCCTTTTGTTCATAAAGGTTAATCACCCGGCGCAGCACATTACGGGGCGCAATTGGCAGCGGCTCACCTTCACGGGTGAACATATCGCAGATCGCCTGCGCCGTCAGATCATCCGACCAGGGCACCGCACAAACGGTGTCCATATCCGGGCGCAGGATGACGTCGCGCTCCATCCATTGGTTTTCGATCTCCATGTCGACGTATTCGCCCGAGATCGTCTGGTAAAACAGCGAGATCGGCAGCGCCAACTCACTGTCGGGGTCAAACTTATAGGCGGGCATGGCCTTGCCACGGGCGGTGCCGGCAAGGTCCGGGATGATACATTCCACCTCATCCACACGGCGCCCGTTGGCATGGGCGATGAATTCCTCAGGCAGGTTGGCCTGCCAGTTGGTTTTGGGCTTTGGGGTTTGCACCGGTCCTCCTTCGCGCCGTATCGGCGTCTGTGAGCTTTGCGGTAACTTTTGATCAAAAGTTCCCGTCTGTCAATCTGAAGGCATGAAAAAACCGTGCACAGGGGCCTATTTTAATGAGTGGCGCACAAAATCCATGCCTTGAATAATGTCTTCGCGAATGCTGTTTGAAACTCTATCAAATTCACCATTTCGCAGCGCTTTGGTGGTTTCAACATGCTGATCCGTCAGTTTCGCCGTGCCAAAACGCCCACATCCCACCCGTAATGCGGGCCCGATTTGCAGCCAAATCGATTCGGCGACTTTTAGCAGGGTGGGGGCCTCGGCACGCTGATAAAGCGTGAAGTGGAAGGCGTAGTTCGCCTTCATGTAGAGTTTCACGTCGCCGATGTTGATCGCATGTTCCAGCTCATCATCATGACGTTCCAGGGCGTCAATCTCAGCCGGGGTCACATGCGGGGCGGCGCGGCGGGCCAGTTCGGGCTCAATGGTCAGGCGCAGGAAATCCAGCTCCTCCAGCAGGGCGGGCGTCATGTGGGGCACGGCCACGCGTCTGTTTTCCTGCGTTTCCAGCGCCCGCTCCGCGGTCAGGCGACGGATCGCTTCGCGGATCGGGGTGGCGCTGGCACCAAGGGTTTCCGCGAGGTTCATAATGGTTAACGGCTGGCCCGGAATGAAGTCGCCAAACAGGATCATTTCCTTCAGCGCCTGATAGATCACATCATGTTCAGGCTGCTTCTTCGGTTGGCTCTGGAACTTGCGGGGCATGTGAACTACGAGCGCCTTTCTGGATCCTGCGGCTGGCCGATTTGACCGGTGGATTTATATCCAAGGCTACTGGCCGGTTCGCTGCGAGTCCATATTTTTGATCAAAACCAAGCTTCGTGATCCCATGATCACCGGAGGGCGCAATGAAAACAACAAACACTCACCGACCTGCACTGCACACCCTGGCCCTGACCTCGGCTGCTTTGGCTTTGATGGCGGGGGGGCTTCAGGCCGAAGAGGTCCGCGTATTCAACTGGTCCGATTACATCGCCGAAGAACTGCTGGAGAAATTTGAGGCAGAGACCGGCTATAAACTGATCTATGATGCGTTTGACAGCAATGAACTGTTGGAGACCAAGCTGCTGGCGGGCGGGTCTGGCTATGACGTCGTGGTGCCCTCAGCCAACTTCCTGCAGCGTCAGATCACCGCGGGTGTGTTCCAGCCGCTGGATCAGCAGCAGCTGCCCAACGCGCAGTATCTGTGGGATGAGATTGAAAGCCGCACCGTCACCTATGACCCTGATAACGCCTATTCGATCAACTACTTGTGGGGCACAACGGGCATCGGCGTGAACGCCGCCAAAGTGCGTGAGGTTCTGGGTGAGGATGCGCCGCTGAATTCGCTCGCGCTGATCTTTGATCCCGCCAATATGGAAAAGCTGCAGGCCTGTGGGGTCTATCTGCTGGATGCCCCGGCGGAGATGATCCCGGCCGCGCTGAGCTATCTGGGCGAAGATCCTGATAGCCAGGACACCAAGGTGCTGCAAAAGGCCGAACCGGTGCTGAGTGCGGTGCGCCCCTATGTGCGCAAGTACCACAATTCTGAATATATCTCGGCGCTGGCCAATGGGGATATCTGCGTTGCCTTTGGCTGGTCAGGCGATGTGCTGCAGGCCCGCGACCGTGCCGATGAGGCCGGAAATGGGGTGGAGCTGGAATACCACGCACCTGTTGAAGGGGCGGTCATGTGGTTTGATCAGATGGCTGTTCCAGCCGATGCGCCCAACCCGAAAGGGGCGCATGCCTTCCTGAACTTCGTGATGGATCCGGAAAACATCGCTGCGGCGTCGAACTACGTCTATTACGCCAATGGCAACAAGGCTTCGCAAGAGTATCTGTTGGAGGATGTGCGCGGCGATGCGGCGATCTATCCGGATGCGGCAACGATGCAGAACCTCTAAACCACCCGGCCGTTCCCGCCCAAGGTGCAGCGTGTCGTGACGCGCATGTGGACGAAGATCAAGTCCGGCATATAAGTTATTGAAATAAATTAAAAAGGGCGGTCCGGTTGGGTCGCCCTTTTTGCTGTGGCGATTAGTTTTCTTCAAATGCCGCGTAGATTTTGCGCACCGGCGTCAGCGACTCCCATGTGCCTTTGAACCCGGCCGGGATCACAAAGGCGTCGGGGGCTGTGTAGCGGGTGGTGGTGCCGTCTGCGTCGGTCAATTCCACCTCACCCTCAACAATCACGCAAAGCTCATTCTCGTCATAGCTGACCGACAGTTTGCAGGCCTCGCTGGCCCATTGGCCGACGTGAAACTGTCCGGTGGTGTCGGTGAACTGATGCCAGAGTTTTGTGGCCGCGTTGCCGGCGATCAGCTTGTCCGCTGCGATGGTATCGGCCTCAGGGGTGGAGTGATGTGTGATGGCGATGGTGGTCATGAACATTCCTTCATAAAGATTAACGCAGCGCTTCTTTCAGCCGGTACCAGGCCATGCCGACCGCGATGGCCTGACTGCCCAGTTGACGGGTGAAGGGCAGGCGCCAGTGGCGCACGTTTTCCCAGACGCGGAAGTCCTCCAGCTCCCCCACAACCGCTTCGGCCAGAACCTCAGCCATGATGTGGCTCAGCGCGATACCGTGGCCGGAGTAGCCCTGCACGTAGAAGACGTTGTCACGCAAACGGCCCACCTGTGGGATGCGGTTCAGCACGATGCCGTCGATGCCTGCCCATTGAAACTCCACCTCCACCCCTTTGAGGCGGGGGAAGGTGCGTTCCAGCGCGGGGCGCAACTCGGCGGCGATGTCTTTGCTGTCGCGGCCGGAATAATTGGTGCCGCCGCCAAACATCAGCCTGTGGTCCGCGGTGTTGCGGTAGTAATCGAGCACAAAGCGGCTGTCATAAACGGCCAGGTTTTCCGGGTTGATCTGCTGCGCGACCTCGGCACCCAGTTGTGCGGTGGCCATATTGGCCAGCGAGGCCGGGAACATCTTGCCGGAAAGCTTTGGCTGTTCCAGCAGGTGATAGGCGTTGCCTGCGATCACCACCTTGGAGGCTGTGACGCCACCGGTTGCGGTGGCCACACGGGGACGCGCGCCGTGATCGATGCGCAGCACCTCAGCCCCTTCGAAGATCCGCGCACCAAGGCTTTGCGCCGCACGTGCTTCGCCCACACAGAGGTCCAGCGAATGGACATGCATATTGCGCCGGTTCAACAGACCGCCACAATAGATATCCGTTTCCAGATAGTTAGGGATATCAGCGCCTTGCACCAGGGTCAGCGCATCGCCCATGCCGCGCATATCCGCCTCTTCATAGAGGGCGGTGAGCTCCTCCATATGGGCGGGTTTCATGGCGGTTTGCAGGTGGCCATGGCTGAGGTCACAGGCAATGGCGTATTTTTCCACCCGGGATTTGATGATGTCATGGCCGCGCCAGCGGGTGTTCCAGACGATCTCGCGCGCCTCGGTCCCATTGGTTTTGGCAAACTCCCGCAGCATGGCCTGATCGCCTGAGAGGGAGCCGGTGATCTGACCGCCATTGCGTCCGGTGGCGCCCCAGCCGATGCGCTTGGCCTCCAGCAGGGCGACCTTATGACCGCGCTCCGCCAGTTCCAGTGCTGTGTTCACGCCGCTGAAACCACCCCCGATGACGGCGATGTCGACATCAACCTCACCATTAAGGTGCTCAAAACCCGCAGTGTCACGGGCGGTGGCGGCATAATAGCTGGGGGCGTGCATCGAATCCTCCTTAATTTGATCAAAAATATATTTGATCAAATTTCGGCGCGCAAGGTGGTACGTGGCTTTTGGATAGAGCTATCGGGCGTATCCACGACGTGAGCGCCGCGATGGATCTAGAGATTTGATAGAAAATCGCTGAGGCAAAGCAGTGACGCTCCGACGCCGCCGTTGGGGCAGAATTTGCCTTGGGATTTCTGAGACCTAAAAACTTCTTGATGGCGTCGGCGCAGCAGGCATCGCGTAATTCGGTTGAGCAAGCCTGACCTCAGGACATCTATTTTAAGCTCTGAAACAGGACCTTGCGCTGAAACCAAGATTTGAGTGGAACCCAGAAGGGGAATTTCAATGAAGGTGATCGTTTTTGGTGGCGACGGGTTCTGCGGCTGGCCCAATGCTTTGCATCTGTCGCAGCTTGGCCATGAGGTGATCATTGTTGATAACCTCAGCCGTCGCAAAATTGATATTGAGCTTGAGGTCAACAGCCTGACCCCGATCCGCCCGATGGGGGAACGTCTGGCCGCCTGGAAGGAACTCACCGGCAAGGAGATCCGGTTTTTCAATTTCACCGTTGGACAGGATTACGACAAGTTGCTGGCGCTGTTCAAAGACGATAGGCCAGATGCGGTCATCCACTTTGCCGAACAGCGCGCGGCGCCTTATTCGATGAAGACGGATCAGACCAAACGCTACACGGTCAACAACAACCTCAATGCCACCCACGATATTCTGGCGGCCATTGTGGAAAGTGGTCAGGACATTCATCTGGTGCATCTGGGCACCATGGGGGTCTATGGCTACGGCACCGCCGGCATGCAGATCCCCGAAGGCTATCTGAAGTTGCGCTTTGAGACGCCCGAAGGGGAGGTTGAACAGGAGATCCTCTATCCCACCAATCCCGGGTCGGTTTACCACCTGACCAAGAGTCAGGATCAGCTGTTTTTCTTTTACTACAACAAGAACGATCGCCTGCGGATTACGGATCTGCATCAGGGCATTGTCTGGGGCACGCAAACGCCGGAAACCCGGCTGGATGATCGCCTGATCAACCGGTTTGACTATGACGGTGATTACGGCACCGTGCTGAACCGGTTTTTGATGCAGGCGGCGGTGAAGCATCCGCTGACTGTGCATGGCACCGGCGGGCAGACCCGCGCCTTTATCAATATCCGCGACACCTGCGACTGCATCACCCTTGCCTTGGAAAACCCACCCAAAACGGGGGAGAGGGTGCAGATCATGAACCAGATGACGGAAACCCACCGGGTGCGCGATCTGGCCAAGATGGTGGCTGACAAGACCGGGGCGCAGATCGATTACGTCGACAACCCCCGCAATGAAGCGGCAGAAAACGAACTGGATGTGGCCAATGACCACTTCCTGGGGATGGGGTTGGACCCGATCAAACTGGACATGGGCCTGCTGCTGGAGGTCAAAGAAATCGCAGAGAAATACGCAGATCGGTGTGATCATTCCAAGATCCCGGCGGTGTCACAGTGGAATTGAACGCAATGATGTGTGACCATGCTTCTGAAACACGAGTGCGCGCAGCGCAGACCCTGCCCGCGGCACATATGTGCGGAGGACCGTGGTGAGACTTATTGGCCTGACAGTTGTTGCTCTGATCTGTTTTGCGCTGGTGGCGCTTCTGGTGGAAAACCGCGAAGGCCTGCTACAGAATCTTGGGTTGGCGGGGCTGGAACAGCGGGCAACGGAAACGGTGTTTGAAACGGGCGATGCGCCTTTGCCAGACAGGGTTGCCGGGGCTGCTGGTGTGGTTGAAATCCCGGTGCTGGAATATGGCCGTTGGATTGCTTTGGCGGGGTTTGCTGATGGCCAGACCTTTGATCTGGCCCTGCCGGCACGCACGCCTTACAGCGATGCGGTGATTGAACTGGATGTCACCGCCACCCTGGAGGAGGGCACCACCGGTCGTCTGCGCATCGGCGTCAATGGTGAGGATCGCGGCCAGATCGTGCTGAACTCCGGGATCAGTGCCCATAAGGTGCGAATCCCGCTGCGCCCGATCGATAAGCTGCGCAATTGGGTTTCGGTTTCGGTCTCGGCGATTGGCAACAATCCGAAGGCAGAATGCACCACTGATTGGACCGGCGGTGTGGTGGTCACGGTTGAGCCAACATCGCGCATCGTGGTGGGGATTGACGAACCAGTGACCAACCTGGTGGACCGGCTGTTGGTCTCTGGCTCCCCGGTGCGGATCGTCTGGGGGGATGAGACAGACGGCCAGATCTCCTCGGCCACGCCGCAGGTGCCATGGCCGGTGGTCGGCATGCCCGGCAGCGCGGTTTTCGTGGATCCTGACGAGGCGCTGGATACCGATGTGCGGGCCACCGGAGAGGAACTGTTGCAGCTGTCGCAGTTTGTGCGCGAACGCGACATTGCGATACGCAAACTGGCCGGCGGCATCGAGGAGGTCTGGCCGGTCCACCGGCTGCTGCCTGATACCACCAGCGCCGCATGTGAGTTTCGCAACCGCGCCACCTGGCAGATCACCTATGATCAGGCGCTGATGCCGGATCAGCAATTGCCGGATCAGTTTCATTTCGACCTCACCGTCACCTCCTCAGATGCAACGATCAATTGGCTGCTGGCGGTGATCCTGAACGGCCGCATCCTGCATTCAGAACGGATTTCCCCGGAGGAGGCGCAGATTTCCCGCGACATCGCGCTGCCCAGCGGGGCTCAGAAACAGATCAACGATCTGCGGATCACCCTGACCAGCGATGAAGAAAAAATCGGCCGCTGCGTGCAGGGCCGCCCGGCCGCCGCCCAGTTGGAGCCCAGCTCCAACCTTGATCGCCGGGATGAGGCGGTGCGGCTGGTCTACAGCTCCCTCCTGGATGTGGCGACCAATCAGATTGACGTCTACATCGCGCCCGAGGTGGGCACGAGTGAGGCCAATTCAGCCTTCTACGCGATCTCACAACTGTTCCGGCAGAACCTGTTTTACAAAGCCACCGCTGAGGTGGCCGAAGCCCCGTTGAAACGCGGCTTTGTGGCCGTGGCAACGCCTGATCGGATTGCGCGCTACATGGCCGAAACCGGGGCTGAGCCCTGGCGGGTCTGGGTGGCTTTTTCTGCGGTGACAGATGCGGTGACGCCGGAAACCTTCACCTACCGGGGCGATGATCCCGCGCTGCAAACAGCGCTGGAGGTCTATCAGCCACCGGGGGTTTTGCTGTTTTTGCCGCCCGGGTTTCAGATTTGACGGCATGAGGCGATATGGCGGAGTCTGACACATCACGCCCGGCCCAAACCGCAGCGGAAAAGGGCAAGCCAGCCAAAGGCGCGGTACTGGCCACGGGCCGTTCGCAGCATGAGTTCACCTCCATCGATTCCGCCCCGCGCCAGTTTGCCGGACCTGTGGCGGGCTGGCGGGGCCTCGCGGTTCTGGCGCTTTTTGTCTGCCTTGCTGCGGCAGGGTTATGGACCCTGCGCATGGTGCCCGCGGTGCAGGCGTTTTTTCCGGCGGCGGATCTGGTTCTGGCCCCATTTTCCGGCAGTCACTCGGTGCCGCTGCGGCTATTCTTCCTGTGCTACTTCATCGCCTTCAGCCTGTTCAGCAAGGGGACATTGGGCGCGCGTCTGGGGCTTCTGGCGGATCTGGTTATCACCTTTCTGGCCATCTGTTCACTGATCGATCTGGTGACGGTGATCCTGCAGGTCTTCTACGATGTTTGGATCAACCTGACCGTGATTGAGATTCTGTCGGGGCTGGTGGGCTATGCGCTTTATTCCTTCAAGCTGATGGAGCGCGGTACCATGCCCGAACGCATTGTCGTCGATTTCCGCGGCAAACGCCGGTTCGATCTGATCTTCCGCCTTATTGGCGTTTTGACGGTGGCGGGCGTGATCACCTTTATGGTGGCCTACTATATGGAGGGCCCGATCCTCTGGGCGCGAAATTTCGCGATGCTGGGCGGTGTGGGGCCGGGTGTGCTGATGTTCCTGCCGCTGACCTTTTTGCTGCTCTACGGTCTGGCGCGTCTCGACAATGTGTGGCTGGACACCACGCCTTTCAGCCCGCCGCTGACGGTGATCGTGCCCGCGCATAATGAAATGCACATCCTGACCGAAACCATTCATCACATCGATGAGGCCGCGGCGCGCTACGGCGGATCGGTGCAGATCCTGATCATGGACAACAACTCGACCGACAGCACCCATGCGGTGGCGCGCGCGGCGCTGGCCAAATGTGTGCAGGCGCGCGGCCGGGTGATTGAGGTCAAAACCCCCGGCAAAGCCCATGCGCTGAACGCCGCGATCGATGCAACCGAGACCGAGTTTGTGATCCGCATCGATGCGGACACGCAGGTCGGCCCCGACGCGCTGAGCCATGCCATGCTGCGGATGCGTGATCCCGAGGTGGGGGTGGTGGGCGGCCTGCCGATCCCCCCCGGCGGCGGGTTGTTTGATCGCGCGCGGATGTTGGAACTGCTGGTGAAACACGGGTTTTACAGCGTCGGCCTGTCGGCGGTGAACTCGGTTGTTGGGGTGCCGGGGATGTTTGCCCTCTACCGGACGGAACTGCCGCGCCAGCTGGGCGGATTTGTGCAGGGTATGAACGGCGAAGACACCGACATGTCGCTGAGGATCGGAGAATTGGGTTACAAGCTGGTTGTGGATCCGCGCATTCAGTTCATCAGCGAAGTGCCCGCGACCTACGCGCATATGCGCGAACAGCGGATGCGCTGGTTCCGCTCGGTCTATCATATCTCCGCCCGGTGCCGGGATCTGATCTACTCGCAGCGGCTGTCGGTCCGGGGCAAGGTGATGCTGCCCTTCATGTTAATCAACTCAGCGCTCCGCGCCATGATGGTGCCGCTGATCCTGTTTGGTATGCTGCTGTTCACCATGCCCAGTCAGGAGTTTCGCCAAATTCCCTATCAGGCAATTCTGGCCGTGATGATCGGCGCGCCGGCCTGTTTGGCGGTGATCTGTGTGCTGATCAACGGCATGCCCAAAGCTATTTTGTACCTGCCGGAGTATCTGGTGTTCAGGGTGTTGCGGGCCTTTTTCACCCTCGAAAGCAATCTGTCGATTGTCCTCAAAGGGCAGGGTCGCCACCTCTATTCACGTCGGTCCCGCGAACGCGATCCCGACAAGGCCTTGCGGGACGCTTAAGGTCGGCTGTGTAGCGGGTGGCTGGCGGTGGGACGCCGCTCGCGTTTCGGAAAATCTGATTGATTCCGTCGAGAAAATATCTCGGAAAAGGTGCTGAATTTGGCGTGGATTAAAGGGGGGCTTCGGATGCAAATTTCTAGACAGAAATTGTCAGGTGTAATTTTTGATGAGGTTGAATTAATGAAATTAAATCAGAGTTTTAGGTTGGAGATTTGAAGTGAAAATCGCCTGTTTTGTCAAACAAAATTCACCCCCGCATATTGCTTCGTTTTAGAGGGGTTCTAAACTGGGGTGACCAGCAGCGCTGCGCCGCTTGGCGCGGATAGTCAGGACAGGAGGACACCCCATGAAAGGTGACAAAAAGGTAATCGAATATCTCAACGCAGCCCTGAAACATGAGCTGACCGCGGTCAGCCAGTTCTGGCTGCATTATCGTCTGCAGAACGACTGGGGTGTGACCAAACTGGCCAAGAAGATGCGGGAAGAAAGCATCGAGGAGATGGAGCACGCCGACAAGCTGATCGACCGCATCATCTTCTTGGAAGGCATGCCCAATCTGCAAAGTCTGAACCCGCTGAAAATTGGCGAGAACGTGCGCGAAACGCTGACCTGCGATCTGGAGGTCGAGCTGGAAGCGGTGGCGCTTTATGCCGAGGCGCGCAAATACTGTGATGAAGTGGGCGATTATGCCTCCATGCAGCTGTTTCAGGATCTGATCATGGACGAACAGGGCCATGTCGACTTCCTTGAGACCCAGATCGGTCTGCTCGATGACATCGGCGCGGCCAACTACAACCAGCTGAACGCGGATTCCGCAAACGACATCGAAGAATAATCCCGGCCCCACGGGGGCAGAAGGGCGCGGCGTCAGCTGCGCCCTTTTGCGTTTGGGAGGGGCGGACCGATCCCTTGCGCGCATCCGCTCCTTAACTTCGGATGCCCTTGCACCTGCCCGGTGAGATTGCTAACGGATGGGCCACTCCAAGCAATAGCCGCGTCGGATGTCAGCCGCGCCAGCCATAGCGAATACCAATTCCTTACGGGGCGGTGGTCTGACATGTCACAGGTCGAACACGATCTCATCTTATCCCTTCACGCATCTCATCGCAGTCGCTTGCTGCGCTATTTCTCTCGCAAACTGCTGCGCCGGGATGAGGCGGCCGATATGACGCAGGAAACCTTCCTGCGGTTGCTGAAACGCGCACGCGGCGAGGCGATTGAAAACCCGCAGGCCTATCTGTTTCAGGTGGCCCGTTCGGTGGTGCAGCGCAACAATGACCAGTTGCGCCGGCAGAGTGAGGTTTTCGATGTCGGCGCGCTGGCACCGGATGTGGCAGATGATCTGCCCGGGCAGGAACGGATCGTTCACAGCCGGCAGGCACTGAAACGGATGGCGCAGGAGATCTGCCGCCTGCCCAATCGCTGCCAGCAGGTGTTTATCCTCAGCCGGTTGCACGGGATGACCAACGCCGAAATCGCGCAGGAGCTGGGGATTTCACGCAATATGGTGGAAAAACACATCATTCGGGCGCTGCTGCAATGCCGCACCCTGCTGGAGGCGCTGGATGGCTGAGCAGATGCAGATAGACGCCGCGGACCGGCAGCATCAGGCGGCAGCCTGGGTGGCACGGCTGCAGTCAGGTGATGCCAGCGCAGAGGATCGTCACCGGTTTCGGTTGTGGCTGAGAGAGGCGCCAGAGAACCAGACGCTTTATGGGGAATTTTCCCGCCTGTGGGGTGACCTGTCTGAGGTGGAACTGCCCGAGGGCCACCTGCAGAAGCTCCAGCGCCGCCGCGCCTTGCCGCGCCGGATCGCGACGGTTCTGGCGGTCTGTGGCATGGGCTACCTCTTTGCCCAGACGCCTTATCTGGACCGTTGGCGGGCGGATCATTTTACCGTCACCGGCGAGGTGCGCCAGATCACCCTTGCGGATGGCAGTGCCGTGACGCTGAACACCGACAGCGCCCTGCAGATCACGATGGGCGCCGAGGCACGCCGGATCACCGTTCTGCGGGGAGAGGCCTACTTCGATGTGGTCTCAGACCCTGAACGGCCCTTTGTTGTCGATACGCAAGGCCTTACGGCGACGGTGCTTGGCACCCGGTTCAGCGCTGGCGAAATGGGCGCGGCGCGGGATCAGGCGGTGCTGGTGGCCGAGGGCCGGGTGCGCGTCAGTGCCGGTGAGGCCCGCCGCGTTCTGGGTGCGGGCGACAGTGCCCGCGATAGCGATGCTGGCACTTTGCCCCCGGTTTCTGGCGATGTGGACCAGTTGCTGGCCTGGTGTCATGGCACAGTGGTCTTCTCCGACACGGTGCTGTCTGACATTCTGGCAGTGCTGGAACGCTACCGTGGCGGGCAGATCATGGTGCTGGGGGAGGAGCTGGCGGCGATGCACGTCTCCGGCGCCTTTGACCTCACCGATGTGGAGGCGGCGCTCGACACGCTGGCGCTCAGCCTCAGCCTGCAGGTGCATCGTTTGGGCGGTGGTTTGGCGGTGGTGCCAAAATAATTTCAAATCCGACGTCAGGAGGTTCCGTTTTCCCGACTCTTAACCAGTCGAAGGGCGCCGCAATGGACAGGCGGCGCCCCAAAACGGGACGGAAGAGACACGAATGACCATTGTACGACCAAACCGAAACACCCGCACGCCGGTGCTGAGCGCGATGATGGCGGGGATTTCGCTGTTTGCCTTTGCCGCCGGGGCACAGGCGCAGACTGCCACATCCAGCAGCGCCTCCGCGGTTGTTGAGGTTGCCATCGGCGCCGGGCCGCTGGAACAAGCGCTGCTGACGCTGGCGCAGCAGACCAACCTCCAGCTGGTTTATCCCAGCGCGCTGACACGCGGCAAAACCTCACAAGGCGCGCGCGGTGCGCTGTCACCGCAGGCAGCATTGGCCCGGATCCTGTTTGACACCGGGTTGGAGTTTCAGTTTACCAGCCCCAAGGCGGTGGTGATCACCCCGATCGCGGCCGAAGATCAGGCATTGCCGCAGGCCTCTGGCGATGCGGTGCCGCTGGCGCCGATCCTGCTGCAATCCGATCAATGGGCGATGACGGTCTATTCGCCTTACGAAACCCCCGGCGCGGTGGAATATATTGACGGCAACGTGCTGGACCGCTTCCCCGGTTCGGATGCCGCGGATCTGTTTCGCGGCACGCCCAGCGTCTCCTCAGGGGATGCGCGCAACAATGCGGGTGCGGTGGATGTGAATATTCGCGGCATGCAGGGCATGGGCCGTGTGGCGGTAACGGTCGATGGCACCAGCAACGGCATTGAAGTGAACCAAGCCTATCAGGGCATTTCCGCCCGGTCCTACATCGATACGGATTTTGTTGCCGGGGTCGATATCACCAAAGGCGGCGACATGAGTTCGCGCGGGATTGCGGGCAGCGTGGCGCTGCGCACCATTGAGGCGGGCGATATCGTGCAAGAGGGCAAGAAGGTCGGCTTCAAGATCAAGGGTGGTTTCAGCACCAACTCCTCTGATCCGGCGCTGGACCCGGACAACCCCAGCAACCTGCCCTCGGCCGGGTATGAGTTCAACAACTCGCCCTGGGGCGACACAACGCCGGTGGCCTCGCCGGATGGGATGGACCGCCCCGGCACGTTTGATCCCACCGGCGGCAATGGCAGTGTGATCTTTGCCTATGACGGGGATCAGCTGGAGCTGCTGCTGGGCTATTCAAAACGCAAACGTGGCAATTACCACGCGGGCACCAACGGGCCGCATGTGGATCCGGTGAATACCGGCGCACGCGATGTCTGTAACTTCGGCAGCTGCCGCACGGTCGGCAACTATTGGGAAGCGGGCGGCATCGCCAACTACCGCGCTGGCGAAGAGGTGCTGAACACGTCGCTGGAAAGCAAATCGGTACTGGCCAAAGTCAAATGGTCCTTCGGTGACAATCAAAGCGTCAAGCTGACCTACAACGGTTATCTGGGTGAGGCGGGTGATAGCCCGTCCTGGTTGCTACAGGATAACATGTCCCAAGCCACGCAGAGCTGGGCCGTCACCGAAACCGACCTGAAAAACGCCAGTCTGGAATATCGCTGGGCGCCTGCGGACAACAGTCTGGTTGACCTCACCGCCACGCTTTGGGGTACGGAAATGGAGCGGACCGGCCCTCATTTCCGCGCTTATGGCACCGGCTCACCCAGCTACAACAAAGCCATTCAGATCAACAAACAGTGGGGCTGGGACATCACCAACACCTCACGGCTGAGCACCGGCCTGGGCGAATTGCAGCTGGATGCGGGCCTGTCCTATCTGGCACAGGATAACGCCCCGGCGGATGATCCTATTTCGCAGTCGGATGTGGACACGTCGTTTGGTGAAAAACGCGAATATGCGGCTTTCCTGAAAGGCGCGTTGGAGGTGAGCGATCGCCTGACGCTGAACGCCGGTCTGCGTTACCTGTCGTATGAGATCGAGGACACCCGTCCCGACAATCCCCATTTCCCCGCATGGCCAGCGCGGGAAGATGCAGGTTGGGGGCATTCACTGGGCGTTTCTTATGACGTCACTGATGCCAGCACCTTCTATGCCAATTACGCAAACGCCCTGCGCTCCCCTAGTGTCAGCGAATCCACCTCATCCGGTCCCGCCGGTTTGGCCGTGCCAAATGAGCTGGATGGCGAACGCAATGTCAGCTGGGAACTGGGTGTGAACCACACCCGCGGCGGTCTGTTTGCAGCAGAAGATCAGGCCTTTGTGAAACTTGGCTACTTCAACTGGGAAGTGGACGGCTACGTGGCCCGTGAATTTGGCGACACGCCGCAGGGCTATTCGGGCCTCTATCTGATGAACCTGGATAAGGCCAAATTCTCGGGCTTTGAACTGGCAGGGCGCTATGAACGCGGTGGTTTTGCAGCCGATCTGGCGGCCAATTACTACACCGATGTGTCCTTCTGTAAGAAGGGCGAGACCTGTAAGAATGAAACGCTTTATGGCGATTACGCCACCAACCAGATCCCGCCGGAATATAGCCTGTCGCTGACCCTGTCGCAAAAGCTGATGCAGGATCGTCTGACGGTTGGCGGCCGGGTGCTGCACGTCGGCCCCCGCGCCGCCAGCCATGGGACGGTCACCGGTCAGGGTCTGGCGCTGTTTATCTCGCAGGTGAAGTGGGATCCCTACACAACGCTCGATCTCTTTGCGAATTATAAATTCGCCGAGAATATAACCGGTAACCTCAGCATCGAGAACGTGACAGACGTCTACTATGTGGACCCGCTGGGCAGCGCCCAACAGCCGGCCCCGGGGCGGACGCTGAACGTTTCATTGACGGCGCATTTCTGATCATCCCCGGGGCGGCCACGGCTGCCCCGGATCTTTGCGGCCAGCAATTGGCCCGGACATGAACGAATAAAGAGGGGCGCAATGTCTGACGCAGATCTAAAACCACGCGAGGCTACCATACCTCGGATGCGGGCGCTGAAACTGGCAACGCAATCCACCCACCAAACCGTCGATGATGCCATTATGGCGGCCAATCCCTTTGCGGATCTGGACCGCTACGCGGGCTTTTTGCGGATGCAGCTGGCCCTGCACGGCGATGTGGCCGCGCTCTTCCAGGATCAGGCATTGGCGCAGATCGTGCCGGATCTGGCTGAACGCCTGCGCCTGCGTCAAGTGCAGCAGGACCTTGCGGATCTGGGCCTCAGTGCCGATCCACAGCCAGCCTATTTCGATGCCGCATCAACATGGTCCCTGCCGCAGGCGCTGGGGTGGCTCTATGTGGTGGAGGGATCAAATCTGGGCGCGGCGGTTCTGTTGAAACTCGCGCGCAAGCTGGAGCTTTCGGCTGAATTTGGCGCGCGTCACCTGGCCCCCGCCGATGGTGGCAGGGGCCGGCATTGGAAACAGTTTACCGCGGCGTTGGAAGCGGTGCAGATGTCCCCGGAAGACGAAGAACAGATGCAAAGCTCTGCCAAAGAGGCCTTCGCCCGGGTGCGTCACTGGATCCGACTGTATCTGTGATCCTGTTGCTTAGCCCAGCCAATCCAGCATCGCCTTCGTGGTTTCAGCAGGCAATTCCTGCTGGATCCAATGGCCGCAGTTCAGGCCGACCTCGGTGACATTTGGCACCAGCTCTTGCAGGTTTTCGGCGGGCGGGATCATGTCCTGCGTGCCGTAAATCATCAGGGCAGGCTGGAGGATCACCGGGTCGACATCGGCCAAGAGGTGCCAGTTCCGGTCCATATTGCGATACCAGTTGATCGAACTGGTGAAGCCGGTCTGATGGAAGGCGTTGGCCAGCACCGCCAGATCCGCCTCGGACATCACCGGTTGGCCCAAAGGGGCAGGGGCGGTGGCAAGGTTCATCATCATCATGCCCGGCGCCGGTGGGTTGGCGGGCAGATCCTTGCGAAACAGATTGCGCAGAAACGCCTCAGTGTGTTCGTCCAGCACCGCATCGGCCACACCCGGTTGGCGGTTGAAATGCACGAAGTAGTTTTCCGGGCCAAAGACCTGCTCCATGAACTCAATCCAGGGCATCGGGGTGCGCTGCTGATAGGGCAGCGCCAGCGCGATCAGCTTGCGCACCCGCTGGGGATGCAGTTGCGCCATGCTCCAGACGACATTCGCACCCCAGTCATGGCCAACAAACACCGCATCCTCATAGCCAAAATGATCAATCAATGCAGCCAGATCCCCTGTCAGGGCGGCAATGTCATAGGCGGTGACGTCCTTTGGGCAGTCGGAATTGCCATAGCCGCGTTGGTTCGGGACGATCACATGATAGCCCGCGGCCGCAAGCGCCGGGATCTGGTGACGCCAGGCATAGGCATGTTCCGGCCAGCCGTGGCAGAGCACGATCGGGGTATGTGTGCCGCTTTGGGGTGTTTGAAACACCTCAAGCGTGACGCCGTTCACCGCGATTTTTTCAGGCGCGGGGAAGGGGCTGGGAAAGCGGGTGGTTGGGTTGGATTGCAACATGGCACATCTCCTTTGGGTCTTGGGTTCATCGGTGTGGTTTCGACGTGCTGCATCCGCTAAAAGGAAATGGTGCCAAAATATGTCACCTATCTGTGCTGTGATGACTTTATGAAAACCCGTGAGAGACAAGATGCCATCGTCCGCCACCTGCGCCGCAGCGGCACGGCCACTGTGGCCGGGCTGGCGCAGGATGTTGGCGCGTCGCGGCGCACCGTTTTGCGCGACATTGCGGCGCTGCGTGATGAGGGCTTTGTGATCCACACCGAACCGGGACGCGGCGGGGGCGTGTCGCTTGATGCAAGCTCGATCCAGGCGACGGCCCGCTTGTCTGTGGCTGAGGTGTTTGCGCTGGTGATCAGCGTGGCCAGCATGCGGGCGGCGGGGTCTTTGCCTTTTGCGGGTCTGGCGGATGCGGGGCTGGCGAAAATCGAACGCGCCCTGCCACGCGATAAGGTGCAGGATCTGCGCCGGTTTCTGGCCTGTCTCTACATCGGCCCCTTGGCCCCGCAGGTTGATAGGTCAAACCTTGGCGGGATCGATGCGGATTTGCTGCCGGCCTTTGAATCAGCCTTTCTGCAGCGCCAGTTGCTGCAATTCCGCTACCGCGATGCCAAGGGCGCGGAAACCCTGCGCGCTGTGGAGCCTCAGGCGATGCTGATCCTGCCGCCGCTGTGGTATCTGGTGGCCTGGGATCCCACGCGGGGGGCGTTTCGCCATTTCAGAATGGACCGGATCAGCGCCCCTGAACTTTTAGACGGCCCAGCGTTCCGCCGCCGCCATGTGCCCTTTGATGACGCGGTACGCCCCGTGCGTCCTGGCCGCGCGGATCACCCCCCGCGCTACGTCTGACGCGGGGCGTTTGGGGCATAACCGCCCCAAAACCTGAACCTATGCCACAGGGGTGATCGTCACCAGAACCGGCGCATGGTCTGTGGTTCCCAGCTTGTTCTCATCCTCAAAATGGGCGTTGAACACCTTAAGGTCGCTGACCGCCGCCATCCGGTTCGGGTTCTTGGGGTTGAGCGCATTGGTGACCAGCACGTAATCCAGCGTTTGCGCCGGATAGCGCCAGCCGGCCGCATGGGTCACCGGCCGGTCCGCCACATTCTGCGAGGGCAGCAGCCCATAGGCATCATAAAGCTGCCAGGTGAAGTTCCACGCCCGATCGGCGGCGTCCTCAATGCTGCTACGGCGCATATTGGCGATATTGTCGATCCAATCCTGCTGCGTCAGCACCCTGAGCGCGCTGGAGGTTGGGCCCGCGTTCATATCCCCCATCACCACTATCGGCGCATCTTCGCGGTCATCCAGTTCCGACATCGCCGCCAGATAGAGGCCCGCCGCCTCACCATTGCGCCGGATCAGCTGATCGGCGTCTTTGGTGGCACGCTGGCGCAGATGTTCGCGAAACCGCGCCTTCCAATCGGGCAGGGCGGCGACAGTATCACTGTCGACAAAGGCGCCCTGAGATTTCAGATGGCAGACGTAAAACACCACTGGCCCCAGCTGCGGCGTATCCACCTCGGCCCGCGTGACCGCCCGCCGGAAGGTGAAATCCTCCGCCACCTCAGCATTGTCGATGAACTCTTCCGGGTAGGCCAGCGCCGTAGGCGGGCTGACAAAGGGATGGCGTGAGGCGATGGCGGTCACCGGCCCGACAAAGACATCCGCGTCCTCTGGATCTACCGCCGGATCATCCACAACCGCCACATGCGGATAGCCCAACCCGTTGAGGAAGGTTTTGAACTCAGCAACGCTGAACACCTCCTGAAAGCCGATCACATCAGCATCAAGCTGCCCGATCAGATCGCTAATCCAGGCCTGCTTGCGGGCCCATTGATCGGGTTCATAATCATTGCGCTCATCACGTTCGTACCAATAGGTGCCGGGGGCCGCGAATTGATAGAGGTTCCAGGTCGCAACTTTGAGCTCTGCCATGACAAATCTCCTTGGGTCAAAATGAATAGATCAATGGCCCTAAGGTAATCCGATTTGACGGCAAAACCATGACAGTATGGGTGGCGGTGGTTGTCCGTCCCGGCCCGTGGCGACGGCCCAAGGTGGCAGTGCAGGCAAAACCGCAAAGGGGCCACCGTTTTCGGCAGCCCCCTTTGCACTTTGTCCGTAGGTTCCTAGGCTCAGGCCTGATATGTGACGCGCCCGCCGCAGATGGTCACGGCTGCGTTGATCGCGCCGATCTGATCGGGGGCAACGGCCTCCACGTCTGCGTCCAGAACCACCACATCAGCCATCATCCCAACACGCAAGCGCCCTTTGCGGGTCTCATTGAACTCAACCCAGGCATTGTCGCGCGTGTAGGCCGCCAGCGCGTCACGCAGACCAATGCGTTGATCGGGCCAGTCACTGGGCAGATCAACGCCGGCCACCGCGCCCTGGATCGTGGGCATCACATCCACCGGCACCACCGGCCAATCGGTGGAGAAGATCAGCGCCGCGCCGCTGTCCTGAACCGCCCGCCAGGGGAAGGCGGTCTGCAACTGATGCGCATGCAGGATCTCACCCGGCGTATAGGGCGGCAGGAAGAAGCCGCCGCGCGGCGAATGCAAGGGCTGCATGGAGGCCACAACATCCAGCTGTTTCAGCCGGGGAATGTCATCTGGATGGATCGTCTCAATATGTTCGATCCGGTGGCGGCTGTCGCGGACGCCGTTGGCCATGCGGGCGGCTTCATAGCCATCCAGCGTCTGGCGCACCGCGGCATCGCCGATGGCATGCACCGCGATTTGCAGGCCCATCCGATCAGCCATGACACAGACCTCTTTGAACTGCGCGTCCGAAAACAGCGGCTCCCCGCAGATGTCGGTGCCGGGGTAGGGTTCCAGCATGAAGGCGGTGCGACTGTCCAAAACACCGTCCATGAACATCTTGACCCGGCGCGACCACAGCATGTCACTGCTATATTGCGCATTCATCTCAGCCGCTTCGCGCACCCGCTCGACCGAATCGGTGTGTTTGAGGTGCATCGGGATCTCGGTCCGGCACAAGAGGGTGCCCTCCGCCTCCATCTCAGACAGCAGGCCCAGCTGGTAGAAGTTGCCATCCATGTTGTGCAGCCCAGTGATCCCCTTGGAGGCACAGTGCTGCAGCCCCTTGGCCAGAACCGCCTTGTCAATGGCACGGGTGGCGGTATCCGGGTCAGGCACCGGATCGGCGCCGGTGACCATGCCCAGCATTTCGCGCCCGCCGAAGGTGGTCATCGCCATGATCGGGCCAAAAGCATCCGCCTCCAGCAATTCCCCGGTTGCCAGTCCGTCCGGCCCCATCACCACCTCAGATCCTTCCGCAACCTCCTTGCCATGGAGTAGCCCGGCCGCCTCCAGCGCTTTGGTATTTGCATAGATGGTGTGGTGATCGGCGGTGCAGGCCGCAAAGGGACGATCCGGCATCGCAGCATCCAGATCGTGGCGGGTGATGCCGCGATCGCCCATCAGACCGTAGTCAATCGAACAGGCAAAGAGCAGCGCATCGTCAGGCCGCGACGCCGCATAGGGGCGCACGGCAGCGGCCAGGGCCTCGGCCCCGTAAACGCCGGTGAGGTTCAGGAAATCCAACTCGGCAGAACCCCCAAACAGATGCACATGGCTGTCGATGAACCCGGGCAGCACGGTGCCACCCTGGGCATCGATCACCCGCGCGCCCTCCGCCATATCGCGGATTTCGGCGGTGCTGCCGACCGCGGTGATGGTGCCACCGGTGATGGCAAGGGCTTCGGCGTCCGGACCGTCAAAGGTAATGACGCGGCCGTTCAGGATGACAATATCGGGCATGATCTTCTCCAGAGCGCAGGGGCCCGCAACCGGGCCCCCGTTGGTACTGTTATTTCTGCAGGTCGCTGTTCTGACAACAAAAAAAGGAGGCGTTTGGCGCGCCTCCCTTTGTGATTTTCTGCAGTTCCGGGATCAGAAATCCCAGTCTTCATCCTCGGTCGCAACGGCCTTGCCGATCACATAGGACGAACCAGAGCCCGAGAAGAAGTCATGGTTTTCGCTGTCGGGGCTGAGCGCGGCCAGGATGGCGGGGTTCACCTCGGACACTTCCGGCGGGAACAGGGCTTCAAAGCCCAGGTTCTGCAGCGCCTTGTTGGCGTTGTAATGCAGGAAGACCTTCACATCCTCGGTCAGGCCAATCTCATCATACAGCTCTTCGGTATATTGGTTCTCAATCCCGTAAAGCTCAAACATCAGACCAAAGGCGTAGTCCTTCAGCTCCTGCTGAGCGGCTTCGTCCAGCTGCTCATAGCCGCGCTGGAATTTGTAGCCGATGTAATAGCCATGGACCGCCTCATCACGAATGATAAGACGGATCAGGTCAGCGGTGTTGGTCAGCTTGGCGCGGCTGGACCAGTACATCGGCAGATAGAAGCCGGAATAGAACAGGAAGCTTTCCAAAAACACCGATGCGATCTTGCGTTTCAGCGGATCGTTGCCCGGCGCGTAGGTGTCCAGGATCGCCTTGGCCTTGGCCTGCAGATGCGGGTTTTCATCCGACCAGCGGAACGCCTCATCAATCTCTTTCGTCGAGCAAAGCGTTGAGAAGATTGAGGAATAGCTGCGTGCATGCACTGCCTCCATGAAGGCGATGTTGGTCAACACGGCCTCTTCATGGGGCGTGATCGCATCGGGCATCAGCGCCGGCGCACCGACCGAGTTCTGGATGGTGTCCAGCAGGGTCAGGCCGGTGAAAACGCGGATGGTCAGCTGTTTTTCGTGATCGGTCAGGGTGGCCCAGCTGGGAATATCGTTGCTGAGCGGCACCTTTTCCGGCAGCCAGAAGTTCACCGTCAGACGGTTCCAGACCTCCAGGTCTTTTTCGTCCTCCAGGCGGTTCCAGTTGATCGCGCGCGGGATGCGGGTGGGGGCGCTGTCTTTCATTGTCTCTCTCCGATCTCAGTCGCGATTACAGGGTGCAGGACACACAGCCCTGAACCTCGGTGCCCTCAAGGGCCTCCTGGCGCAGACGCACGTAGTAGATGGTTTTGATGCCTTTTTTCCAGGCGTAGATCTGGGCTTTGTTGATGTCCCGCGTTGTGGCCTCAGCCGGGAAGAACAGGGTCAGCGACAGGCCCTGATCCACATGTTCCGTGGCCGCCGCATAGGTATCAATCAGCGCTTCCGGGCCGATTTCATAAGCGTCGCGGTAATACTCCAGGTTCTCGTTATCCATATAGGCGGCGGGGTAGTAGACGCGGCCGATTTTGCCCTCTTTGCGGATCTCGATCTTCGAGACAATGGGGTGGATCGAGGAGGTGGAGTTGTTGATGTAGCTGATCGACCCGGTTGGCGGCACCGCCTGCAGGTTGCGGTTATACAAACCGTGCTTCATCACATCGACCTTCAGCGCGGCCCAATCCTCGCGGGTTGGCAGGTCCACACCGTCAAACAGCGCGGTGACCTTATCGCTTTCGGGCAGCCAGTCACGGGTGGTGTATTTGTCAAAGAATGTGCCCGAGGCGTATTCAGACTCGGCAAAGCCTTTGAAGCTTTCGCCCCGTTCCTGTGCCAGATCGCAGGAAGTACGGATCGCGTGATAGGCCACGGCGGCGAAGTAAACGGATGTGAATTCAATGCCTTCCGGGCTGCCGTAGTGCACACGTTCCCGCGCCAGATAGCCGTGCAGGTTCATCTGCCCCAAACCAATCGCGCGGCTTTCATCATTGCCTTTGCGCACCGAAGGGACCGAGTCGATGGCCGACATTTCCGCCACCGCGGTCAGCGCACGGATCGAGGTGCCCACGGTCTGGCCCAGATCCTTGCCGTCCATCGTTTTCGCGATGTTCAAGGAGCCGAGGTTGCAGGAAATATCCGTGCCCATCTCGCTGTAGCTCAGATCGTCATTGAAGCTGGACGCGGTGTTCACCTGCAGGATTTCCGAACACAGGTTCGACATGTTGATCCGGCCCGCGATCGGGTTCATCCGGTTCACGGTGTCCTCAAACATCACGTAAGGGTAGCCGGATTCAAACTGGATCTCGGCGATGGTCTGGAAAAACTCGCGTGCGTTGACCTTGGACTTGCGGATGCGCTTGTCCTCAACCATCTCATCATATTTCTCGGTGACCGAGATTTCCGAGAAGGGCACGCCATAGACCCGCTCCACGTCATGAGGCGAGAAGAGGTACATATCGGCGTTTTTCTTGGCCAGTTCAAAGGTGATATCGGGGATCACCACGCCCAGCGACAGGGTTTTGATGCGGATTTTCTCGTCCGCGTTTTCCCGTTTGGTGTCGAGGAAGCGCATGATGTCAGGGTGGTGCGCATTCAGGTAGACCGCACCTGCGCCCTGACGGGCCCCCAGCTGGTTGGCGTAAGAAAAACTGTCTTCCAGCAGTTTCATCACCGGGATCACGCCGGAGGACTGGTTTTCAATGCCTTTGATCGGCGCGCCATGTTCGCGGATGTTGGTCAGCAGCAGCGCCACGCCACCGCCGCGTTTGCTGAGCTGCAGCGCCGAGTTGATGCCGCGGCCGATGCTTTCCATGTTGTCTTCCAGACGCAGCAGGAAGCAGGAGATCAGCTCGCCCCGCGACGCTTTGCCGGCGTTTAGGAAGGTCGGGGTCGCCGGCTGGAAGCGGCCGCCCATGATTTCCTTCATGAAGGACATAGCCAGCGCTTCATCCCCGCGGGCAAGACACAGCGCGGTCATCACCACACGGTCTTCATAACGCTCAAGATAGCGCTGACCATCACGGGTTTTCAGCGTGTAGGAGGTGTAATATTTGAACGCGCCCAGGAAGGTGGGGAAGCGGAATTTCAGCGCATAGGCCTCATCCCAGATCTGGCGCATGAAGTTCTTGGAATACTGATCCAGAACGGCCTCTTCATAGTAGCCCTCCTTGACCAGATAGCCCAATTTCTCATCCAGCGAATGGAAGAACACGGTGTTTTGGTTGACGTGCTGCAGGAAATACTGCCGCGCCGCCATCCGGTCCGCCTCAAAGCGAATATTGCCGTCCCCATCATAGAGGTTCAGCATCGCGTTCAAGGCGTGATAGTCCAAAGTGCTCAGATCGCTGTCGAGCATAGGTGGTCCCCCAGTTTTTCAAGCCCGGCACGGGTGCGGGCGATATCTGTCTCGGTGCCCGCCAGCTCAAAGGAATAGAGCAGCGGAACGTTGCATTTTTCAGAGATGATGCGACCCGACAAAGCGTAGGTCGCACCAAAGTTGCGGTTGCCCGCACCAATCACCCCAACCAGCCGTTCGCGGCGGCTGGCGTCGTTCAGAAACCGGATCACCTGTTTTGGCACCGCCCCACGTCCCAGGCCATCGGCGTAGGTGGGGCAGATCAGCACAAAGGCGTCGGTTAGCTGGCTGTGATCGGGCAAAGGCGCATCGAGACACTCAGCGATCCGCACGGCAGGCAGCCCCAGCCGTGTGACAAAGCGATGAGTGTTTCCCGATTTAGACGAGTAGTAGACAAGCGCCGGCAGTTGGCAGCTCATCTCCTCAGGCCAGTTGTGCGATCATATCCGGGCGGAAACCAGACCAGTGGTTGCCATTTGCTTCGACAACCGGTGCCTGCCGATAGCCCCATTCGGTGACGCGGCTCATAGCGCTGTCATCCTGGGTCAGATCGACCACATCATAGCTGATACCTTTGGCATCCAAAGCACGGGTGGTGGCGGTGCATTGCACGCAAGCCGGTTTCGAATAAACGATGACGCTCATCTGGTCGCAGTCCCCTAAATTTTTTGCCGAGGACGCCAAGACGTGTGAGCCGCCTTTGATACGCCCCCGAACCCTCCGTTCGTGGTCATTTTTCGGTCGCTTGCGGCAGGTCTCCTGACTATGTGGATCATGGCTAGGCTGTCCTTCCCGAAGGCGTTCCCTCAGTGGGTCTTCAGCGGTGCGATCCACTTACAGTTGCGGGGGCAGTGCTGGAATTCCACCAACTTCCCTCTTAGCCTCCGACCGGAATCGAAGGAACCGAAGCATCACTATATTGGGGCTGGTCGGGGGAGAGTGTCAACATATCGTGTCAGGTGACGTGGGTCACTGAAATCCGCTATTGACGTGTGGATCTGTATTAACCGTCGCCCGTTAAGTCTTAAGAACAAGATACTTTGCGCCTCAGGTGCAACCGCTGGATCATCTTTGCGGGTGCCAACACACCCCGTATTCTGACAAAAATTCTGTCTGTAGGTGCGCAGAAGCCACACATTCCAAAACCGGTAAATGTGCCGTCCGAAACGGCACTCAACCGGGGCATTTCTGGCAGCTTTGCACGGTAAATCCTTGTCGGGATTTAGAATTCGTTAACCAATCCCAAGCACCATCGCATCAGCACTGCACTTAAGGGGCCGGTGGTGATCGGTTCGGGCCCGGGTCCGGGCAGATTCGCGCAGCGCCCGGCGGCAGGGTTGGGACCGCGATCTGACGGTGGTGAGGCGATCTATGGGGCAAAGGGGGAAGATGCGGATCTTGATAGTACTCGAACCCTCAGGTGGTGGCAGCGGCCGCAACGCGCTGGATCTGGTGGAGGCCACGCTGGATCGCGGCCATGACACCCATCTTGTCTATTCGGCCACCCGGATGGATCCGCTGTTTGCCAGGCGGCTGCGTTCGATTTGCCCAAGCCGCAGGCACCGGGTGGATATGGACCGCGCGCCGGGGCCGCGTGATCTGTTCGCTTTGCGCGGTTTGCGGCAGGTCCTGCGGCGGCTTGGGCCATTTGACGTTATTCACGCCCATTCCAGTAAGGCCGGCGCCCTGACCCGGCTGTTGCCACGCAGATATGGCGCCAGAATATACACCCCACATGCCTTTCGCACCATGGATCCTGCCTGCCGCGGGATTGCGCGGGCCTTGTTTGGTGGGGTTGAGGGTGCTCTGGCCCGCTGGGCGACAGATGCGCTGATCTGCGTATCCCCTGATGAAATGGCAGAGGCCCAGCGCCTGCGCGCGCCATTGGACAGGACCCATCTGGTGCCAAACGGTGTGCCGCGCGCTACGCCCTCCGTCCCGCTAACGCGCGCGGACCTGAACCTCAGCCCAACTGACATCGTCTTTGGATTTGTCGGGCGGTTGAGCGCCCAGAAGGATCCGCTGGCCTTTGTGGAGGCCATTGCGAGGATCAGGGACCTGACCCATATCCGCGCCATCATCGTCGGGGCGGGCGAGTTGGACGTGCCGCTGCAGCAGCAGATCAACGCCAAGGGAATGGGGGAGGTCATATGCTGCGTCGGTCAAGACGATGCGGCGCGGTATTACCCGCTGTTTGACGTCTTCGTGCTGACCAGCCAGTATGAATCCATGCCCTATGTGCTGATCGAAGCGGCTGAAGCTGGGCTGCCGATGATCGCAACCGATGTCAGCACCGCAGGCAGCATCATTGCCGACGGGCAGAACGGCCTGATCGTGCCACGTGCAGAGCTGGCGACGGCCCTGCCTAAGGCGATGGAGGCCCTGACCCAACCAGACCAACGCAGCGCGATGACCGCCCAGGCCGCCCGACTGCGGGGGCGCTATTCGCTCGACAAAATGGTGGACCAAACCCTTGCTGTCTATCAGGCGGCGCTAGGCGGGCAGGGCGGGTCTGCCGCGGCGGGCAGATGAGTGTGGTGACAGACCCATCGCTGCCAGAGGCCCGGCATGGATCACTCGCGGGTTTTATGGTGGGGCTTGTTGGGCTGTTGATGCCCTATGTCATGATGGAGCCCGCACCGGTTGATGCGCTGCTGATCCTGTTGGCGGGGGCCGTGTTGCTGACCTTCGCCTTGCCGCTGGGAGTTTGGCTGATCTTTGTGACCTACTTTGGCCTGTCGCAATTTGCGCTGCTCTGGGTCACGAGACAGCCCGCGACCGCGCCGCAAGGCCTGCCTCTACGCTATCTGGCGATTGAACTCTATCTTGCGCTGGCGATGATGGGGCTGTTTGCACTGTTTTATGCACAGCCCCGGCTGCTGCAGATCTGGCTCAGGGCCTATGTTTACGGCGCGGTCCTGTCCTGTGTGGCACTGGCGCTGATCCTCCTCGCGGCGCCTGAGGTGGATCTGATCTACCGCGATGAATTTCGATTGCGGATCAGAGGCTTCTTCAAAGATCCCAATGTGCTGGGCACCTTCCTGATCTTTCCCGGCATCGTCCTGATCGTCACCCCGCGTGAGGTTGGGCTGCCGCGATGGGCGGGGCTGGTGGCGGGGGGGCTGATTGGCTTGATGATCTACCTGACCTATTCTCGCGCTGCGGCGGGTTTTTTCACATTGGGCCTCATGGGGTATCTGGCGCTGCGCCATCCCGGCATCAGGCCTTGGTTGGTGATCTCCGCAGCGCTTGGCGGGCTTATGTTCCTGTGGGGCACCTCACAAACGAACTTTGGCGCGCAGGATCTATTTGCCGGGCGGCTGCGGCTGCAGGCCTATGACAATGAACGTTTCGCCGATATTTGGCTGGGCCTGCAGGTGGCGCTGCAGCATCCCTTTGGCATCGGACCGGGCCATTTCGAAACTTATTTTGCCACAAACAACGTGCACAACCTGTTCATTGCCAAATGGACGGAGGCCGGGTTTGGCCCGGCGCTGGTTTTTGTGGTTCTGGCCGTTGGCAGCACATGTGCCGCCCGGCGCGCCTATCACCGCAGTGCCGCGCCGTTGATCGGCGCGCTCTATATCGCCCTTGCGGTGCATCTCTTGGCGTCGATGTTCATATACTCTCACCACTGGCGCCATTACCTGTTTCTTTGTGTGGCAGCGTTTGTGGCGGATCGTCTGGTGGCTGAGGGGCGGCTTTACGGCCTGCCGTCTCAGGGTGCAGCAGATGATTGATCTGAAAAACAAGGTCATCTTTGTGCATATCCCGAAATGCGCCGGCACCTCGGTGGAGGAATACTTCATGCAGATCCGCGGTTTGGATCCGCGCAACCGGGCGGCCTTGGGGATCTTCAAGAACGACAAATCATCGGATCTGGAACGGGGCAATCAGCATTGCAGCCTGTCGATGATCGAACAACATTGGTTCGGCGGTGACATCCCTGCGGATTTTCGGATCTTCACCATTGTACGCGATCCGTATTCGCGGTTTTGGAGTGAATATTCCTACCGGCGCCTGCCGCCACCTGATCGCTACCCGGTCTCCTCCACCTTGCCGTTGGGCCTGCTGATCCGCCTGACGCGCAAACCGCTAGCGCGGCTGAAGGATCTGAACTGTCACATGCGGCCGCAATGGACCTATCTGCAGGGCAGGGCGCAGCACCGGCTGCGGATCCTGCGGTTTGAAACCCTAGCGCAGGAGTTTGCCCATCTGAAACAGGACTGGGAACTGCCGGATCTGGCGCTGCCCAGATCCAATCAAAGCGGGGATCGAACACGCCAGCCCAATGCCGCCCAGCGCGCCAAGGGCGCGGCGTTTGTGCGGGATTTCTACCACGAGGATTTCGACCGGCTGGGCTATGACCCGGACGCCCCTGAAAAGGGTTAACACCAGGTTAAGGCTACGGATGCAGCGGCAAGGCTTCCTCAACCTCTCTGCGGCAAAACAGGGCCTCATCTGACTTGCCTCCGATTTGCCAATGTAAGGAAATGACATGCCGCACGCCTTTTCTGATCGGGTTCCCAGCCTCAATGGTCCCGCTTTTGACGTCAGCACCGTGGTGCCTTCTGACGGCACCGATCTGGAGTTTCCCGCCATCGCGCTGTTTGTGACCACCGGCGGTGATCTGTCGATCGTGACCGCGCTTGGCACCACCCGAACAATCACGGTGCCGGACCAGATGTTGCTGCCCGTTGCCGTGACGCGGGTGCGGGCCACAGATACCACGGCCAATGGCATCATCGCCTTTGGGATTGGCACATGATGGGGTTTGGATTTGCACTGGGGGATCTGGCCGCACATCGCCGCCCGGGGGGGCAGGTTCTGGTAAACCACATTGCCTACTCCGAGGATTTTCAGGCCGGCTGGTGGAGTGATTATTGGGCCAAGCCCGCCTTCACCACCGGTATCGCGGATCCGCTTGGCGGAACGGCGGCGATGCGGTTCAACACAGCCAGCACCACGGCCTCGCCCAATGGGGTCAGCGGCGGCATCATCGCCTTTGGCGCACCGCCGCTGGCGGATTTCGATCAGGTCACCGTATCCATCTGGGCGCGGGCGTCACTGGGCTGTTCCGCGCATCTTGGGCTCAGCGATCAAAGCCTGTCCTTGATCGATCTGAAGCCCACTTGGACCCGTTTCAGCCATACCGGCACGTACCGCACCTCAACCGGATTGGGTGGAGTCGATAATCGTCTGTTCCAGTTCTTTGAAGACATCGCCGGCAACCCCAGTATTGAGGTTGATATTTTCGGCGCGCAGGCTGTGATCGGTGGGGGGATGGGGACCTATGTGGCGACGCCATAATTCGTAACCTTTCAATGGGTTGTGGTCATGAGGGCCTTAGAAGCCCGGATAAAACCCCAAACGGCGGCGGACCATCACATAGCTAACGATATTCTGCGTCGCGATCCCTAGCGCCGAGGCAATGGCGATCCCGACAGCGCCGTACTGCGGCGCCAGCAGCAGCGTCGCCGTGACCGTCAGCCCCGCCGCCACCGTTTCCCCCAGGCGATAGTCGCCTTCACCGTCACACATCATCAGCAATTGCCCGACAGATCCGGTGCAGACATTGACCAACTGCCCCAGCACATAGATCATCAGAACCGGCGCGGCCTGAGCAAACTCCGCGCCATGCAGCCCCATGATCTGCTCCGCATAAAGGATCAGACCCGCCACCACAGGCACCCCAATCAGCACCATTGCACGGGTGGAGCGTCTGGCGATCTGACGTAGATTCTCCAGATCCCCGCGCGCAAAACTGCGGGCATAGATCGGCGCCACCAGCAGATCCGTCACCAGCAGGATGAACACCACCAGAACCGCAATGCGCTGCGCCGCTGCGGTGAAGGCTATGTCCTGACTGGTTACAAGCCGTCCACCCAGCAGAATGCCCGACCAGGTGACCGTCAGTGTCATCAGCATTGCCAGCCACAGGTTTGCGGCCGCGCGCACCTCAGTGGCCTGTATCCGCAGTTGCCAGATGAACCGCGCGCCCGGCTGGCGCAACCACAAAGCACCTAGGCCCAGCGCCGTCAGCACCGTGGCCAGAAACAGGGTTTGGGCGATGTCCTCGGCCCCCAAAGGCTGGTCCAGCCAAAGGTGACGCAGGCTGACCACCAAAAGCGCCAGCGACAGGTAGCCGAGGTTTTGCCCCACAACCGAAAGCCCCGGATTGCGCAGGCCTTGAAAGGCAAACCCCAAGAGGTTTGCGGTCGCCAGCAGCGGCAGGCTGAGGGCGATCCAGCACAATACCGGGGCAAAGTCCGGCGCGTTGAACAGGGTGGTGGCGATCTTTTCAGCCCAGAAAAACCCGATCAGGGCGGGGGCCACCGCGGCAAGGCTGCTTAACAGGATCGCCCGCGACACCCAGGTGTTTGCAATCGTGCCGATCCCCGCAGCGCCCACCTGTTTCACCAGCAGGGAGTCAAAGCCCAAACGCAAAGCGGCAGCGCCCACTGTCATCACGGTTAAGCCAAACAGCACGGGCCCAGCGCCCTCCGCCCCCAGGAGGCGGGCGACCAAAACGGTGAACACCACCGAAATCGCGGATCCGGCCCCTTTGGAGGCGGCAGCAAGTAAAAGCTTTCTTAACATTTAGAATTTATCTTAACCGGTAAACAAAAGAAGCGGGTCGTCTGAAGCTGATTGGTCCTGCCACCCTGGGTGAAAAAAGTGATTTGGTAACAGGTGTTTGGGTCTTCTCGCCCATCGGGCTCGGCGATTGGTAGCGCGCGGCAGTTTTGGGCTGAATTTAAGTATCAATTTACAAACAATAGTGGAGAAATCGCGATGAAACCAGTCCTGCCAGATCCTCCGCCGCGCCCCGGTGCTACGCTTGTTTTTGGCGGTGCCGGCTTCATTGGCAGCCATTTTCTACAGCGGCTTGCCTGCCGCGGGGACGGGCCCTTGGTCAGTGTGGATATCCGCGCGCCGCGGTACCCTGTGGCCGGGGTGCGTTACCTGGCGGGGGATGTGCGGGCCCTCACCCAGTTGCGCTATGATGGGGCGATTGCGCGGATTGCCAATTTCGCCGCGGTGCACACAACGCCGGGGCATGATCCGTGGGAATATTATGACACCAATGTACGCGGCGCGCTGGAGGTGACCCGGTTTGCCCGCCGCCATTCTGTGCCGCAGATCCTGTTTACCAGCTCAATCTCTGTCTACGGGCCGGATGAACGGCCAAAGTCTGAGAGGACTCAGCCAAGCCCCCCTTCCGATTACGGAAAATCCAAACTGATGGCGGAGCAAATCCACGACAGCTGGTTGGTTGAAAACACCGTCAACCGTTTGGTAATTGTACGACCCGCCGTTGTGTTTGGCCTTGGTGAGGGTGGCAACTTCACCCGGCTTTCCAAGCTGTTGGAGCGTGGAATATTCGTGTTTCCCGGCCGGCGAGATATAATCAAATCCTGCATCTATGTCGAGGATTTGATTGACTGGATCCTGAAAGCTGAAGCCTTAGCAGAGCGAAGGATCCTGTTTAATGCCGCCTACACGAACCGCTATACCATTGAAGATATCGTCACGGTTTTTCGGCGCGTCGCCTTTCCAAAGGTGCGCACATTTTCTATGCCAGCACCGGTGTTGCGCGCTGCGGCGAAGTGTCTGCGACCGATCTCAATGGCGGGGTTGGGCATCCACCCAGACCGGGTCGAAAAGCTGATGACCTCCACCAACATTCTGCCGACCTGGGCAGAGGCGGCTGGTCTGATGACCCAGGATCGTTTGGAGGATGCTCTGCGCGATTGGCGCGACAAGGGGAATGGTGCTTTTTTGTGAAAAATGCGGATCTGGGGCATCGCGCTAGCGTTTAAATTGGCGTCAAAAGAAAGGTTGAAGCTCTACCTTTGAGCGGAGCAGGCTCAGGGGGGATCGACCTCATCTAGGTCGTTAAGATTATGTTCTAATTGAGTTCTAATCGATCTGGTCTTTGAATTTAGTCAAGGTTCCAATCAATTTCCTACTCATTTTGTCATCTAGTTCTGTGGGCTCAATGCTTGTCACAAGGGAAACAGAGTGTGCTTGTCTTACCTGTCAGAGTTTTCAGCGGTCCCGTGAAGGTTTTCTGAGGAAAGTCATCAGTGGAATCGTGCGCCTAGGCGCTGATTTCGAAACACTTTATCGGCCCGTGCTGGAGGGCTGTTTAAGGCATGAAGGTGGGTTAACGAGCCGCCCAGAAAAGTGCAGTCAAAACATGGGGGCAGGGGAGCAGACTTTAGATGATTGTCCCCGGGGAGAAGACCAATGGCAAGTGCGCGACTGTAGCTTCCTATGGCTTGAATGGTGACCCATCTCGATGGAAGAGATCTGAAGTGATGGTTTTCATTCGCGCCACCAAACTTTGCTGCTCTTGTCGGTCAATGTTTCTTGTTGTCGGGTGGTGCAGTTATCTGCTTTCCTCTATTCAGAAATGATATCGCGCATTACGTGAAATTGGGCAATATCCTATTGGTTGTGTTGTGGTCGATTACTCGAGATAATTGAATGATAGTCTATAGTTGCAAGGCGTTGCTTCTGTCTCAATTAAAACGATTTTGTTGCACTTTCCAAATTAGGCTATTAAGCTTGAGCGGCAAAATTCCGAAAATCTGCCACCTTAGATCTTTGGATGTATGAAAAATCGTGATTGCAATTCGCGATAGGATACGTGCGATATCGCTTGAGTATCCGTTAATGGGGCTTAGTAGAAGTCAGGTCCGAAATTCGAGCAAAAAAAGCGAACGCTGCTTGGGGAGCTTAGGGCACTCGTTGAGCAAATGTGCGCTTGCGATGATATGGTTGACCTCTGCGTAATTAATTCTTGCAGGGAGATGAGGGTGATGGGAAACAATAATTTCGTTTCCTTAAACACGGAGTCGTGCCGACTTCGATTAAATAGATCGCCTAATACTTTCTGCTTTCAAAAGAGAGGTCGCTTCTAATTGAGTTTCACACTCAAGAGGGGAGTGGGTGATGATCGAATTAAGGTGTAAAGATGTAAATCCAAGAACTGTTTTAATTGCCGGCGGCTGCGGGTTTCTTGGATCTTGGTTGGTGCACCGGCATTTTGAGTTGGGCTGTAGGGTTATTTGTGTTGATAACCTTGAGACCGGTCGAATGGAAAATGTATCCGATCTATCGGGGCAGAAGACCTTCGAATTTATTCCTCAGGACATTATTGACCCCTTGCGCATTGAGGGCCCAATCCACGAAATATATAATATGGCCTGTGCGGCTTCACCGCCGAAATATCAGGCCAATCCGATCCATACCTTGCAAACCAACATTGCAGGTGTCACCAACCTTCTGGACCTGGCAATTGAGAAACAAGCGCGGTTTCTTCAGTCATCGACTTCTGAAATTTATGGCGATCCGGAACTGATCCCGCAACGCGAAGATTACTTCGGCAACGTCAACACTTTTGGTCCGCGGTCCTGTTATGACGAAGGCAAACGTGTCGCGGAAACGCTGATCCGTGAATACCACTTGGCCCATGGTGTCGAGGCCAGAATAGCGCGGATATTCAACACCTACGGCCCCAGAATGCGGCCTGACGACGGGCGTGTCATCTCCAACTTTGTTGTTCAGGCGCTGCTTGGTGAGGATATTACAATCCACGGTGAAGGCAATCAGACCCGTTCCTTCTGCTATGTAGAAGACCAAATCGATGGCCTGATGGCTTTGATGGCCTGTGAGGGGTGGCATAGTCCGGTTAACATCGGTAATCCCGAAGAGCACAGCGTGAAGGACATCGCTCGGATTGTCATGCAGATGACCAACGCGTCCTCGGGGATCGTGCATCTGCCTTTGCCTCAGGACGATCCGATGGTTCGGCGCCCAAGCATCGATTTGGCTCATCGCCTTTTGGATTGGCGGCCAAAGGTTGCCCTGCAACAGGGGCTGAAAGACACGATCGAATATTTCCGTAACGAAATTCAGGCGGGCGCGCTTTGCCGGACTGCGGCTGAATAGCGGTGATATGATGATGACGGGAGAAGGTGTATTGGTCACAGGGGGCGCCGGTTTCATTGGCAGTCACACCTGCAAACACTTGGCACTGGCCGGGTATCGTCCTGTGGTCCTGGACAACCTGAGTGTTGGTCATGTGTCGTCTGTCAAATGGGGTCCTTTGGTGCGTGCTGATGTGCGCGATAGCGCCGCGGTGACAAATGCGCTGCGAGACTACGATATCAAAACCGTAATGCATTTTGCCGCATCCGCCTATGTCGGTGAGTCTGTTGATCGGCCGCTTGCCTATTATGACAACAACGTTTCAGGGATGATTGCGGTTCTGCAGGCCAGCAAGGCGGCGGGCGTCAAACATTTCGTCTTCTCCAGCAGCTGCGCCACCTATGGGGCGCCAGAGCGGCAACCGATCTCGGAAGGGGCGTTGCAGGCGCCGACCAACCCTTATGGCCACACAAAATTGATGTGTGAACAGATCCTGAGCGATCAGGCCAATACAAGTGTTATGACCTACGCGATCCTGCGCTACTTCAACGCCGCAGGTTCCGATGAAGATGGTGAACTTGCCGAGAAGCATTCGCCTGAAACGCATATCATCCCCCTCGCTCTGATGGCGGTTTCTGGTGCGGTGTCGCGGTTTCAGATCTATGGGGCGGATTACGACACGCCAGATGGGACCTGTGTGCGCGATTACATTCACGTCACGGATCTGGCCCGCGGGCATATCGCGGCGTTGCAGGAACTAATGCGCGGTGCGCCCTCATTCGCGGTTAATCTGGGCTCAGGTACCGGGCATTCGGTACGTGAGATATTGGCCGAGATCGAGGCGATCACGGGATGCAAGGTGCCGGTCACCCAGGCTGCAAGGCGCGCGGGTGATCCCCCCGTGTTGGTTGCCGATCCAACACGGGCGCGTGAGATGCTGGGGTTTGAGGCCTCACGCAGCGGCCTGCAGACCATCCTGAGGGACGCGGCCCCCCACTTTGGAGTGTCGCTGATATGACCCGCAAAACCACCTTGCCCCCAGAAACTGCCGATATTGCCACGGATGCACGCCGTGCCGTGCGGGGTGGGGGCAGGGCAAGTGCCCCAACAGGCACATCGCAAATGCCGCCACGCATCGTGCGCGGCGCACGGCTACGGCGATATTGGATGGCACTGGCCCTTTGGGGGGCGTGCGTGTTGTATTTCTGGGTTTGGTGGCTTTCGCCTGCCCATATCCTGTCACCGGTGCGCTACTGGCTTTTGACGCTGCTTTTGTTCTGGATCACCTTTCTGCAGGCCTACTTCCTGTATTTTGCGCTGAACGCCCGGCGCGTGACTTCGACACTTGCAGATCTAGGGCCGTTTCGGGCGGCGATGGTGGTGACGAAAACCCCTGTTGAGCCCTTTTCGGTGTTGCGCCCAACGCTTGAGGCGATGCTGGCGCAGTCAGTGCCGCATGACACCTGGCTTGCAGACGAAGATCCCGACCAAGAGACGCGCGATTGGTGCCAGCAAAACGGGGTGCGGATTTCCAGCCGTAAGGGCGTGGAAAGCTATCACCGCAGTGAATGGCCCCGCCGAACGCGCTGCAAGGAGGGCAATCTCGCCTATTTCTACGATCAATACGGCTATGAGGCCTATGATTTCGTGGCGCAGTTGGATGCCGATCACGTCCCGCAGGGTGGATATCTTGAGGCCATGCTGGTCCCGTTTGCGGATCCAAGAGTTGGCTATGTCTCGGCCCCCAGTATCTGTTCAAAAAACGCCAGCAGAAGCTGGGCCGCCCGCGCGCGGCTGCATTCAGAAGCGATGTTTCATGGTGCCATGCAGGCGGGGTATACTGCCGGCTGGGCATCGATGTGCATCGGGTCCCATTATGCGGTGCGCACCGAAGCCTTGAAACAGGTCGGCGGTTTGGGGCCGGAATTGGCGGAGGATCATTCAACCACGATGATCCTCAACGCTGGAGGCTGGCGCGGGGCACATGCCATTGATGCGATTGCGCTTGGCGATGGTCCCGGCACCTTTGCCGATATGATCACGCAGGAATTTCAGTGGTCCCGCAGTTTGATGAGCCTGCTGCTGCGCTACACCTCCAACTACTATGCTGCCCTGCCTCAGGCGCTGAAGTTTCAGTTTGTGTTCAGCCAGATGTGGTATCCGCTCTTCGCGCTGTTCATGGCGCTGACCTTCACTTTGCCCATTCTGGCGCTGATTTTTGACATGCGTTGGGCGGATGTGACCTATCCGGCCTTTCTGCTGCACGCCTTGCCGACCGGGATTGCGTTGATCCTGATTGCAGCGATGTTCCGACGGGATCGCCTGTTTCGGCCCTTTGATGCCCGCGTTTTGAGTTGGGAAAAGCTGTTGTTTCCCATTGCGCAGTGGCCTTGGGTGCTGTGGGGCTGTTCCGTGGCGGTGTTTGATCGTCTCTCTGGGCGGTTTGTTGATTTTCGCATTACACCGAAGGGCCAGACAGACGGGGCGGTTTTGCCATGGCGGGCTGTTTTGCCAACCTTTGGTCTGGCTGTGATTTCGCTAGGGGTGGTGATTGGCATCGATGACGTCACGGATGCCGCCGGATTTTACGTTTTGGCTTTTGCCAATGCCGCTCTCTACTCCGCGCTGTTTTTGGTGATTGTGTTCAAGCATTTGCAAGAACAGCAGATCAAATTGGCTGCGGTCAGCGTGAAAGCGGTTGCGCAGATTTTGGCTGTTTTTGTTCTGGTGTCGCTTGGCAGCCAGGCTGTCGCCCTGCGCGGGGCCCAAGGGGTTTATGCGATTACCGCTGGCATGGGCCCGGTCCGCGTTGTGAAGCCGATGTTTTACGTTTCGGGTGCGGGGCAGGCGGCGCCCGGTCAGCTGCGTTATGAGTTCTATTTGCCGTGGTGGTCCGAATGATCCCACATAACGATCATTGCTAAAGGAGGAGAAAATGACCCACTGCAAAGACAGAGGTCGGTCGGGACAACTCCTGCAGACCGCATTCATTGCGGGGTTTGCGTTCGTCGTTGCGACCAGTCAATCGGCCACGGCTGCGCCACCGGGCGCAATGCCCTTCGGCGCCTATGATCCTGGCGGAGACTTTTCCGAAGATCCGGAAGTTTCAATCGAACATCTTTTCCTGCCTTGGGAAGACGTCTTCCTGCCAAGCCTGATTGACGCAGACATCTACGCCAAGGAACGAAACCGGGCGATTTTGACGACGATTGAGCCCTGGACCTGGAACGTTGATGAACGCAACGATCCGTATATCCTGCGCGATAGCCTGCTGTCGGGGCGGTATGACGGATACATGCGGGCCATCTGCGCGGTGCTTGGCACGATGGAAAGTCCGATCACCATCCGTTGGGCGCAGGAAATGGACGATTTCAGTGGCCAGTTCATCTGGGCGCAATGGGAGCCGCAAGAATATGTCGCGGCTTTTCGCCGTGTCGTGGATGTCTGCCGTGCCGAAGCGCCAGAAATCAATGTGATGTGGTCCCCCTTGGGATTTGAAAACCTGCCCGAATATTACCCGGGGGACGACTACGTTGATCTTGTTGGGGTTTCTGTTTTCGGTCTGCAGAAATGGGAAAAAACCATCCTGGGACAAGAGCGTAGTTTTGTCGACATTTTGACGCCACGCTATGAACGGGCGGTGCAGTTCGGCAAGCCAGTTGTTGTCGCTGAGCTGGGCTATGTCGGTGATCAGGGTTACGTTGATAAATGGGAAAATGAGGTTCGCCAGATCTATCCCCAGTTCCCACGCTTGGTGGGTGTGATCTATTTTAATCAGTCCGAGGTCTACCCCTGGCCCGACGGATTCGGCTTACCTGATTGGCGGATTAACGAGCGTATCGAGCTCGACTAACAACTCTAAGATAGCTTTGGCAGATGATGGGTGTCACAAATATGTGACGCCCATATTTTGCGTTTAGCCGCCTTGCGCAAAAAATCGCCGACCCACTTTAGGTGGGGTCACTGGCCTTAAGGGATTGCTAATCCACCGTATGGCTTAATGAATTTTGACGCCCTGTCGTGATATCGTCAGCCTGTGACCAGATGAATGCCACGGAAATACCATGTTCGTGTGTTGATACTGGGTTTGTATTTCGTCGCAGAACGCTATCTCCTGTATCAGCGTTAATGAGGCAAGGAAGAAACGTACAGGCAAAACCGGCAGATCAGCCGCAAATATGAGAATGAATTCCCCTGTTTGCAGGATCGGTTTTGTTTGGCCTATCGAAGCGGAGACACATATGTCGTTGAAGTCCAAGTTTACCAAATGTGCAGCATTGGCAGTTTTTGCGGTTTCGCTCAGCAGCGGTGCTCAGGCATCCGGCGATCAGTCTGCAACACGTGGGGCGATCACAAACAGTCAGGTTCAGTTTGATTGGCTGAAAAAGAACAGCGGTAAAACTGGAGTACGCGAGTTGACCGTGCAACAGCGCAAAGTCATCGCCGCTCAGGCGGCCCGTTTTGGCAAAGGATCCTGGGTGTGTTCACCAGCCGGATCCGGCAAACGATCCACCTGCTACTCCCGTTAACTGGGACACTAATATGGGGTGATTTCGCGTTTTGCGTGATCGTCTCTTCTGGGATTTAACCCAGACGAACGGGCTTTCCGAAGAGAGCTCGTTTTTTGTTATGATATTGTGAAGTAACGTTTTTATTGAAGCGAGAGCCGTGTTAAACTGAAGGCATCACGGAACCTTGAGAAATATCTCTCTGACATTTGCACGCAGGGGCGTTGTTGCAAAACCAGAGAGTATGCCGGCGCGTTAGGCGATTTCTGACCGTTAGTTGCCGGTCAAAAGGGGAGGCCAAACAACGTCTTTTTGACGGCCTTTTGGCCTGCCGCTGGAAGGGAGGTCGACATGCTATCACGGAAGAGTTTTTGCAGGTTGGGCGCAACGGCTGTGTTTTGTTGCAGTTTGGCGCTTCAGGCCACTTGGGCCACTGCTCAAAGCGAAAAGATTGCGGATCTGACAGAAGCCGCCAAAGCCGGTGATTTGGAAGCGCAGTTCCAACTGGGGCAAGTGCACTATTATGGATTGAATGGCGCAACCCGAAACCGCGAACAAGGTCTTGCTTTGATGGAGGGGGCGGCGGAGGCCGGATACCTGCCTGCACAGGCCTCTGTTGGTTCCATGTTGTTCTATAGCGCGGGGCAGCCCGCCGCTCAGGATAAGGGATTGGAATTTCTAGAAATAGCAGCCGCTGCAGGGCATCACAAGGCGCAGACAACCCTGGCTGTTGCGCTGCTTTGGGGGCTGAATGTGCCCGAGGATTTAGACCGTTCGCGCAGCCTGTTGACCGAGGCATCTGACCTTGGAAACACAACCGCTCTGCGTGTGCTGGGCGCGGAGTTGATCAAAGGAAGCAAGTTCGAAAAGGACCGGGATCTTGGGCTGAAGATGCTGCAACAGGCGGTTGCTGCAGAAGATCCTAGCGCCAAGGTCACCTTGGGCAGCTTTTATCTGAACGGGCATTTCCTACCCGAAGACCGGGCCCGGGCTGTCACCCTGTTTGAGGAAGCCGCCGCCGTCGGCAATGGCGAAGGGCTGGAGCGTCTTGGGGCCAAGATGATGTGGTCGCAGGAAAACATCGGCAAGGCCGAAGCCTATCTGAACCGCGCGGCTGAATTGGGCCAAACCACCGCCTGGTCGACTTTGGCGAGCGGTGCGATGTGGGGCTACCTTGGTGAACGTTCGCGCGGCAAGTTCGATGCCTATGCACGCCGTGCGCGCGCGTCTGGTCAATCCAATGTCGCGGTGCTGGAGGCCAAACGTCGCCTGTGGGGCATTTCCATGCGGGCCAGTGGGCCGGAGGCGATAGAAATCCTTGAAATCGCGGCGGAAACCGGAAACCGGGAGGCGCTGCAATATCTTGTGGCGCTGACCAGAAACGGCAACGGGCTGAACGTGCGCAAAGATCCTGAACGGGCCCGCGCGTATCTGGAGCGGTTCTCATCGGTTTTGTCGCCGCAGCAGGTGGATCAGTTGAGCCTGAGCATCGACGCCTCCAAGGTCGCCACTGTACCGCAGTTCCGGGTGCTCAAGGCACGATATGACAGTCGCCCGGATCTAAAGTCATTTAACTTCGGCAAGGAGCTTTTTGCCGCCAAACCGAATTTCGCGGTCTACCTGCTTCAGGCGGAGATGAAGGCCGCAGGCCGCTATGGCGGGGCCTTGAACGGATTGGCGACGCCGCGAACGCTGAGCGCCATTCAGGCAGAGTGTCAGCGGCTGCCAGACACGTCGTTCTGTGGCGATACCGTCCTGGATCCAAACCGCGTCGCATCGCTGCTGGCGCAATAGAAGGAGGGTAAGTTTAGAAATCGCCCGGCCGGTAGGGTGGAAAGCGAAAGGGTGAATATCGCGGGCCACGTATCGCGGGGTGGATGAGATCAAGAAAGGGAAAGTAGATACTTAACAGTATGTTGTAACGTTTACACGACCCAAGAGGGGGATTCACAATGGCACTTATGAATAAGGTTGTATTACTCGCGTCTGTCGCTTTTGCCGGCTCTGCGACGCCCGCATTTGCCTATCTCGATCCGGGGACTGGCAGCATCATATTACAAAGCATCATTGGTGGGTTTGTTGTCTTTGCCTCCATGGTTTCGATGTATTGGCAGCGGTTCAAATCCTTGTTCGTGCGGAAGAAAACCGACAATCTTGACGGCACGAAGGGACGCTGATGGACGGGATCACGCGTGACGCGGGATCCTTCCGCGACCCGAACGGGCAGGTTCATTTGATTGATGGCCGTGTGTTTCGAACTGTTCAGAACCGCGCGAAGGAGCAAATTGAATTCCTTCACCGTGAGGCGCTGATCGCAGAGGCTGTGGCGGCGGGGTTTCTGGTGGACACCTGGGAACTACAGTCCGAGGCATGGCCGGATGCGCTGGTCTGTGCGGCTCATGTGTTTGAGCATCGCAAAGTCCCTTATGTCAGTTACCCCTACGAGTGGGGTTTTGCCGCGTTGCGATCAGCTGCGTTGCATCACCTTGATTTCCAGCTCTGGCTGCTTGAGCGAGATGCAGCGCTGTCAGATGCGTCGGCCTACAACATCCAGTTTGTGGGCGGTAACCCTGTCTTCATCGATATGCTGTCAATCATTCCCTACGAGGACGGCGCCTATTGGGCGGGGTATCGTCAGTTTTGCGAACAGTTTCTCAATCCGCTGCTGCTGCGGGCGCTGAAAGGGGTTGCACATAATGCGTGGTATCGCGGCACTCAGGAAGGGATCTCGTCCGAGGATTTGGCGGCGCTCCTGTCCCTGCGGGACCGTATGTCGCCGAATGTGATGACCCATGTGGTGATGCACGCGAAGCTGCAACGGCAGGCGCGGCAGCAACAGGGGGCTGCCATCGAACGGGCCAGGACAGGCCGGGTCCTATCACGGCGGGCCTACTGGGGGCTGTTGACGGGGTTGCGAAACTGGATCGCGCGCCTGTCCCCGGCGGGGCACAGCGACAGCACCTGGGGCCACTATGCCGATGACAACAGTTATAGCGACAGTGAGGGGGCACAGAAAGCCGAAGTGATCGCCACCTTCTGCCAAAAAGTCAAACCGGGGATGTTGTTTGATCTTGGGTGCAATAGCGGCGCTTACAGTCAGATTGCGTTGAAAAACGGGGCCAAAATGGCCGTTGGTTTTGATTTCGACCAGACAGCGGTCGACAAGGGTTTTCACCGCGCCAAAGTGGAGGATCTGTCATTTCTGCCGCTCTGGCTGGACGCTGCGAACACAAGCCCCAATCAGGGCTGGCAGCAGCAGGAACGCTTGGGATTTCTGGAGCGTGCGCAGGCGGGTGCGGTCATAGCACTTGCCTTCGAGCATCACCTGGTGATTGGCAAAAACTTGCCTTTGCAGGAGGTTATCGCCTGGCTGACATCGCTGGCACCGCGCGGGCTGATCGAGTTCGTGCCCAAAGATGACCCAACTGTTGAAATTATGCTGGCCCTGCGCGAAGATATTTTTGAGAGCTACTGCGAGGCAAATTTCCGCGATGTGCTTAGCCGGTTTGCACGTATTACGAGGCAGACCAAAGTATCGGCGTCCGGGCGCATCATATTTGAGTTTGAACGGCAGGAGACGTGAATGACAGCATTGGCGCTGGCAGTTTTTTCCTCTGGTTTTGTGCTGACACTTGTCCTTCTGATTGCAGAAGAAAACCCACCGAACTTTGTTTTTGTGATCGCTCTCTATTTGATGGCCGTTGTGATCGTTCAGGTGGCCCTGGTCGCCGCGCTAGACCGGTGGATGACAAAAGCAGGGGCTTTGATCGTTGCAATTCTGGCGGCGATGGCGACGGCGTTTAGCCTTTATCTGGTACACCTCAACCAGCCGCTGACCGTCAGCTTGCTCTATACGGCAGGTATTGGTGTGGGCTTTGGCGCTGTCATGTTTACGACCCGGGATGCAGCGGGCAGGCGCCTGCTGGCGGTGGGCGCGCTGGGGGCCTTGCCGATGCTGTCACTGGTGGGGGGGGATCCTGGCCCCGGCGGGGCAGCGGGCCTGCCGGCTGCAGCGGTTGAGAAGCTTAAGGGGTATGCGGGGATCCAGCTAAAGGATCGGCCAAACATCTATCTGATTTCATTTGACGCGATGATCCCGCTGCCGGCGGCCAAGAAGCTGCTGCAGATTGAGGAACTGCCCTATGAGGATCGTTTGGCAGATCTAGGCGGCATCGCCCAGCCGAGTGCCTTTGTGACCGATACGCCGTCAATCCAATCGCTGGATGCGGTGATGAAACTGGACGATCTGCAGTCTTTCCCAAGTGAGGGGTATTTTACCGGTCGGCTGCCCAGCCCGGTGTCGACCCTTCTAAGTGCAAACGGCTATTGGATCGAAACGGGATCTTCCGTTCCGTTTTACTTTGGGCAGGTTGGCAGTCACATCGACGATCATTTGATGATTGCCAAAAACCTGATTTCTGACAGTTCGCTGTGCAAGTTTGCCGGTGAGCTGGCCTGGGGATGGGGCAGTTTCGGCTTCTGCCGGATGGCGCAGTTTCTGGAGGACAAGCCGATCTTTGATCTGGCCCCAGTGATGGAAAATCCCAATGCGGCCTATTTTGACAGCGCCTGGCATCAGAAGGTTTTGGCCCGGCTGCGGGCGCCCTTGGCCGATCAATCCCAGTTTCTGATCTATTACTATTATTATCCGATCGGTCATGCGCCGAACGATTTTGACTCCGATGATCCGAAACAGAAGGCGGCCTATCGTGATCGCTTTGCCATTCAAGCCGGTAAATTGGCGGAGGTTGTGGAAGAGCTTTACATCACCATCCAGCAAAACGATCCCAACGCAGTCGTCATGTTTTTCGGTGATCATGGAACCAAGATCAGCCGCACCGTGAACTGGCGCGAGGAGACGGAGTTTTGGGTTCAAGATCACCACGCGGTGCATCTGACCCGGGCCGGATTTGGCCATGACTGTACCCGCGCTTCATTTCCGGAAAAGTATCAGGGGCAGGGGTATATGACGATCGGGCGAACGGTTGCCGCCACGCTGCGGTGCCTGGCGAGTGATCCGGACAGTTTGGACCAGCTTGTTGAATTTTCTGACAAATTCGACTTCTCCCAATATCTATTTGACTAAAGAAATCACTGAAATTCATGTGGTTGACAGCAGCTGATCAGCCAGCCTGGTCAGCACTGTCTTGGTTGAGCCGGTATTTTTGTAGAAGCTGAAGACGGCTTGTTAAAAGGTCTGAGGATCGGGTTTCTTAATTTCTGACAAAAATGCTTGGTACGGTATTGAAATGTTATGACATAACATGTTAGGCGCGAATTTGCACACGATCAACGCAAAGGACTTCGCCGGTGTTTATCTCAAACCTCTCAAAACTTTCACTCATCGGTGCACTCAGCACCTTTGCTGCAGCCAGTGCCACAGCCGACACCCAGACCCCCAAAGAAATGGTGATCGCAGCCCCCTTTGGCCCCAAAAGTTCCGTACCGGACCCACGCGCGCGCCAAAACGGATGGCTGAGCAACCGGGCTGGCGTGTCTGAAACCCTGATTGGCCTGGGCTATGACATGTCCATGCAGCCACGGCTGGCGGAAGGGTATGAAAACCTCTCGCCAACGCAGTGGAAAATCACCCTGCGCAAAGGCGTGCAGTTTCACGATGGATCGGTGATGACCGCCGCAGACGTGCAGGAGTCATTTGCCAAACTGGATGTAGAAGGCCACCCGGCCCACAACCCGCGCCTGTCAAAATTGCTGAACCTCAAATCGATCACCGTTGAGGATGACCACACTTTGGTGTTTGAAACCAAGACGCCGAACTCGGCCTTTTTGTGGTCCCTGACAGAGCCTTCGGCGGCGGTGATGAAAGATGGCTATGACGATCACCAGCTGATCGGCACCGGCCCGTTTGTGTTTGAAAAAGCCGTGACCGAGAAGACCTATGTGACCCGTGGCTTTGACGCCTATTGGGGCGGCGCGCCAAAATTGGATCGTCTGGTCATTGATGCGATCCCGGATGGGGCTGTGGCGGCGCTGGCGCTGAAATCAGGCGATGTGGATCTGGTGTCAAACTACCCCGAGGCTGATTTTGCCAAGCTGGAATTGGATGCGGCGGGCCAGCGGTTTGCAGCGGCAACCACGCGGTTGTTCTTTTACCAGCCGCGGGTAGATGGCGGCCCGCTGTCCAATGACGTTTTGCGTCAGGCGGTCTCGCTGGGTTTGGATCGCGAAACCATCGTTGCGGCCTCGCTTGCCGGGGTGGGCGGTGATGTGGCGAACGCGCTGTTCCCGGCCAATATGACCTCCTGGGTCAACGCAGATCTGACGTTGCCCTATGACCCGGCTGGGGCGCAGGCCCTTCTGGACGGGGCGGGCATTGTTGACGGCGATGGCAACGGCATCCGTGAGTGGAACGGCGAAGATGTGGTGCTGAAGCTGCGCACCTATGAAGGCCGCGCCGCCCTGCGCCCGACCTTGGAAATCACCCAGGCCATGCTGCAGCAGATCGGCATCGGGGCTGAGATTTCCATCGGCGAATTTGGCGCCAACAATGATGCGCTGGCTGCCGGTGAAATTGACATGCACCTGCAGGCCTGGGGCACGGCCCCCCAGGGGGATCCGGATTATTTCCCCAGCACACTTGTGGCAACCGGGGCCAGCTACAACATTGCGGGCTACAGCAATCCGGAACTGGACGCGTTGCTGGAAGAGGGGCGCGCGCTGTTCAAAACCGAAGAGCGTCAGCCGATCTACGCAAAAGTGCAGGAGATTGTGAATGCAGATCTGCCGATCATTCCCCTGTTCCATAAAACCCAAGTGTCCGTCGGCAATGGCAAGGTGATCGGCTATCAGATCCACCCGGCCGAAACCTATCTGGCCTCGCCGGAGCTGGACCTTGCCAAGTGATCACAGCGATTTGCTGACCTTGACCGGTCTGTCCGCCCACATCGGTGGGCAGACCGTTTTGCAGGACATCGGGTTTTCGCTGGCGGCGGGCCAATGCATGGCGGTGGTCGGCGGATCCGGTGCGGGGAAATCAACGCTGTTGCGGCTGATCCTGGGGCTGCGCAGGCCGGCGGTGCCTCAGTGTGGCCATCTGCGGTTTGCCGGCAGGGAACAGGCACTGGCCACTGCAGCCGTGGGCAAGCCTGACGGCATTGCCTATGTCCCGCAAAGCCCGGCCCATGGGTTTGATCCATTGCGGCGCTTGCGCTGGCAGTGGAAACAGCTGCAGCGTCTGCTGGGTGGGCAGGGCGACAGTGACGCGGTGATGCAGGCCTTGGGGCTGCCGCCGTTGCATCGGGCTTACCCCGGTCACTGGAGCCGTGGCATGCAACAAAGGCTGTTGGTGGCCATGGCGTTGTTGGAACAGCCCAAACTGCTGATTTTGGATGAGCCGACATCGGCGCTGGATCCGCTGATTGCGGCGCAGGTCTTGACAGAGGTGCACCGGGTGACACAGGCGCGCAATATTGCGGTGATGATGGTCACCCATGATCTGGCCCTTGCCGCGCGGTTTGCGGATCAGATCGCCATTTTGAATAAGGGTCGTTTGGTCGAAGCTGGCCCAACCCAGCGCGTTCTAGCCGATCCCTGCTGCGCCTATGCGGCCGAGTTGGTGACCCATCGTCATTGGCAGCGTGGATCCATACAGGAAACGGCAGCGGCATAGATCATGTTGGACGTCTCAAACCTTTCTGTGTCCGTGGCGGGCAAGACCCTGCTGCGTGACGTCTCCTTTTCTGTCGGGACTGGCGAAATGCTGTGTATCGTCGGCGAAAGCGGTGCGGGGAAATCCACCCTCCTCAAGGGGTTGATGGGGATGATGCCCTGCCGCTTTGACAGTTTCCAGCATTGGCCAAAGGGCAGGTCCCATCGTCAGGGCGATGCAGCTGTGCAGGGGCTGCCTGCCTGCCGCTGGGTGATGCAAGATCCGCTGGCCGCGCTGAACCCCAAGCGCAGTCTGGGCCAATCAATCTGCGAAAGCCTTTACGAACAACACCTGCCCGCAGCCGATCAACGCAAAGCCGCATTGGAGGCGCTGGAGGCCGTAGACCTCTCCGCTGATTTCTACGACCGCCTGCCAAAAGAGGTGTCTCTGGGGCAGGCCCAGCGGGCCTGTCTGGCGCGGGCGCTAATCGCCGAGCCGGCGCTGATCATTTTTGATGAGCCGCTCAGCGCCTTGGATGCATTGGTACAAAAGAAGATCGCGCTCAGGATGGATCAGCTGCGCCGTGAAAAGACCATCACCTACATCGTTGTGACCCATGACCTTGGCTTTGCGGCGGCCTATGCCGATCACGTGCTGCTGTTGCAAAACGGGCGGATGAATACCCTGCAGCGCAGAGATGATTTCTTTGCCAATCCGGCAAGTCCTTACGCAAATCAGCTGGTGAATGCAGCCCAGACCCTTGGGGCGCTGGATCAGATGGAGGCTGCGCGATGAACGCATTTCTGACGCGGTTGGGCGGGCTGTTGGCCGTTCTTTTCGGCACCAGTTTCATCACCTTTGCGGTGACCTATTTTGCCCCCGGTGACAAAGCCCTGTCGATTGCACAGGCGCGCTATCCCGGTGAAATGGGCTTTGACAGTGCGGTGCTGGATGGGATCCGGGCCGAGTTTCATCTGGACCGGCCCTTCCTGTCGCAATACCTGCATTGGCTGGCGGATTTCGTGACCGGGGATTTCGGCCGGTCCTACAGTTCGCAGTCAAAGGTCTGGGACATCTTTACCGGCAATCTGGCCGAGACCTTTACGCTGGCCTTCACCGCTCTGGCGATGGGGCTGACCGCCGCCTTTCTATTGGCGGGGCTTTCGGTCTGGAAACAGGGCTCCCTCTTGGACAGGTTTGCCATCCTTTTGGCCTCAGTCGGGGCAGCCATTCCCAGCTTCTGGCTGTCGATCCTGTTGATTATGCTGTTTGCGGCTCACCTTGGTTGGTTGCCGGCTTATGGGACAGGTAGGGCGTCACATCTGGTGCTGCCCGCGGTGACGCTGGCGTTCTGGGTGATGTCCTCCCAAACCCGGCTGCTGCGCAGTTTCCTTCTGGAGGCTTACGCGCAACCCTTTGTCGAAACGCTGCGCCTGCGCGGAGTCTCGGAGCGTGAGATCTTCTTTTCACATGTGCTGCGCCACGCAATGCCGCCAGCGCTGACGATGATCGGGCTGGATCTGGCGGGGCTGATCGAAGGCGCGGTAGTGGTTGAGATTATCTTTGCCCGTTCCGGTCTGGGATCACTACTGGCCGGATCTGTTCTGGCGCGAGATCTGCCGGTTGTTGTTTTCCTGGTGATGTTTTTTGCGCTGACCTACGTGCTGATCAACACGCTGATCGATTTGCTGCAGATCGTGATGGACCCCCGACAGCGCGCAGCAGCAAGGGCTGAGGCATGAGCATGATCCTGACAGGCACCAAAATGCGCCCCCCCGTAAAACCCTCCGCAACGCTTTGGGCGCTGACGGTGGTGGTTCTGGTCGTCATCGCTGCGTTCCTGAGCACCCCCTATGATCCCACCAAAGCGGATTTTCTGAACCGGCTTGCGCCGCCAAGCCCGCAGCATTGGTTCGGCACGGATCATCTGGGCCGCGACATCGCCACCCGGGTGCTTTACGGCAGCGTCTGGTCCCTGGGGCTGTCGCTCTGTGTGGTCAGCATCGGGGCTGTCATCGGAACAATTGTGGGGCTGATTGCCGCGCAGCGGGGGCGTTGGGCCGATATGCTGCTGATGCGGGTCACCGACAGTTTCTTTGCCTTCCCCGAGCTGATTGCCGCCGTCACCATCGCCGGGCTATTCGGACCCAGCACAATGAATTTGGTGCTGGCACTGATCGTGGTCAGCTGGATGAAATTCGCGCGTCTTGTGCGCAGCCTTGCGGTCGCTGTGGTGCAGCAGGACTTCGTGTTGCAGGCGCGGCTGAACGGGCTGCCGGCGCATCTGGTTCTGTGGCGCCATATCCTGCCCAATGTGCTGCCGGGGGTGTTTGTGTTGTGGACCAACAGCTGGTCACGCACCATCTTGGCGATTTCTGGGCTGAGTTTTCTGGGCTTCGGCGTGCAACCGCCCAATGCCGAATGGGGGGCGATGTTGCTGGATGGTAAGGCCTATCTGCACACCGCACCGCATATTATGATTTTTCCCGGGCTTGCGGTTTTGATCGCAGTCCTCATCATCAACCTGACTGGTGACCGTTTGCGGGATCGGCTGGCCGATGAATTTTGATTAAGATTGGATTGACCTTGGACACCACTGGTATTTTCCTGCGCATTGGCGCGACGTTTTTCTTCACCCTGATGGTCATTCTGATCAAGTTTCTGGCCGAGGCCGTGCCTGTCGGGCAGGTGGTGTTTTTCCGCAGCGCTGTCGCCTTGGTGCCGCTGGTTCTGTTCCTGATGTGGACCAAGGATTTCCCCAGCGGGCTGCGCAGCAAGCGGCCGATGGGCCATGTGATGCGGTGCATGATGGGCTGTGCGGCGATGTTTGCCTCTTTTGCGTCGCTGAAATACCTGCCGCTGGCCCATGCCTCGATCCTTGGGTATCTGGCGCCGATGCTGGCGGTGGTTCTGGCGCGGTTTATCCTGGGCGAAAATGTCAGCCCGATCAGGTGGTTTGCGGTTGTGCTCAGCTTCCTGGGGATGCTGGTTCTGGTGCTGCCGAAAGCAACCGGCGCGGCTTTGGATCAGTCCTATATGATCGGCCTGGCGCTGGCGCTGGTGATGGCGGTCTTCACCGCCGGGGCCAAGATCCAGATCCGCTCGCTCGCTTTGACAGAAAACGCGGGCGCGATTGCCTTTTACTTTGCCCTGACCTGTGCGCTGGCGGGCTTGCTGACCGCCGGTCTGGGCTGGGTTCAGCCCAACCCGATGCAATGGCTGCTGCTGATCGGATCGGGGCTGACGGGGGGGATCGCCCATATCATGATGACGCTGGCCTTGCAGAAGTCCGAGGTTTCCAAACTTGCGCCGTTTGAATACCTGTCGCTGATCTTTGCGGTGATCGCGGATTACACGCTGTTCAATGTGGTGCCGGGGCTGGCCTTTGTTGGTGCGACGGCGTTGATCCTGGCGGCGATGTGGCTTGTGACGTTCAAGGATCAGCTGCCGCAAGGCGCCAAAGCCAGCTGACGAACGTCCGCTTTACCCCCAGGGTGCGGGCGTCAAATATGCGGTCAGCGCGTCCAGCGCGCGCTGCACCCGTGCGGTTCTGAGCGTGCGCGGGTTCAGCAGGGCCATGATATCAGCGTCGGGCATTTTGTAGGGTGTTAACACCAGATGTAGCCGCCCGTCTTGCAACTCTGTCGCCACGTTCCATTCGGATCGCTGAATAATGCCCAGCCCGGCAAGGGCCCAGGATTTGATAACCTCCCCGTCATTGCTGGAAAACGCTGGGTTGATGCGGGTGGTGTGGCGCTGACCGTCTGGTCCCAGAAACTCCCACATCGTCATATCTGCCTGATCTTCGCGGATCACACCGCAGGCGTGACGTTTCAGGTCCTCGGGCGTTTGTGGCCTGCCGTTGCGGTCCAGATAGTCTGGTGAGGCCAGCAGGTATCGGCGGTTCGGGGCCAGTTTTTTGCTGGTCAGGGAAGAGTTTGGCAGTTGGCCGATGTGGATGATCAGATCCCAGTTGTCCCGCCGCGAGGCGCCAAACGGATCGTCGGACAGCACCAGATCCGGGGTGATCCCGGGGTGATCCGCGATCAGCTGGGCGATGGCTGGGGCAATGTGCAGGCGGCCAAACCCGAAAGGCGCAATCACCCGCAGCGGGCCGCTGATGTCTTGCCGCTGGGCTTGCAGATCCTCATGCAGCAGCGCCAGATCCTGCAACAACCCATCCGCCCGGCGCAGCAAAGCCTCACCATCGGCGGTCAGGACAAGCGGGCCGCGCCCACGTTCCAGCAACCGCAGGCCCAGCCGCTGCTCCAGCAGGGACAGGCGTTGCGACACAGCAGGTGGGCTGACATTCAGCGACCGGGCCGCCGCAGCGAGGGACGGCGCGCGCGCCAAGACGGCAAAGAAACGAAGATCTGGAGACTCAATCATTAAGCTGAAGTTAATGTTGCTGTTCAAAATTGTTAATATGCAGTTTCGCCGCGCTGAGCGATAGTGGCCCCAAACAGTGAGGAGGATTGCGCGATGACGGTGCAGGACCAGCGGCTGGCAGAGGTGCAAACCCCAGCGCTCTTATTGGATGAGGCCAAAATGACCCGCAACATTGACCGGCTGGCGGCGCATGTTGGGGTCCAAGGCGCGATGTTGCGGCCGCATTTGAAGACGGCAAAATCCACCGATGTGGCGCGTCGGGTTCTGACGGGTGGGACAGGGCCGGCAACGGTTTCCACCCTGGCGGAGGCTGAGGTTTTTGCCGATATGGGCGTCAGGGACATCATATATGCCGTCGGCATCACCCCGGACAAGCTGCCCCGGGTGGCCGCACTGCGGCTCAAGGGCTGTGACCTGTCTGTCCTGCTGGACAGTGTGGCGCAGGCAGAGGCAGTGGCCGAGGCCTCGGCCCGATTGGGGCAGGCGATCCCGGCCTTGATTGAACTGGACTGTGACGGCCATCGCAGCGGTGTGGCACCGGGGGATCCGGTGCTGGTGGAGATCGGTCGCATACTGCACGAAGGCGCGGCTGAGCTGCGCGGGGTTCTGACCCATGCCGGCGAAAGCTATGAGATGACGGGCCACGACGCCCATCGCGCCCTCGCAGAGGTGGAGCGCGCCGCCGCCGTCGGTGCGGCGGAAACCTTACGCGCGGCGGGCTTGCCCTGTCCGGTGGTCAGCATCGGCTCCACCCCCACCGCCCATGCGATTGAGGATCTGACCGGTGTGACCGAGGTGCGCGCGGGCGTCTATGTCTTCTTTGATCTGGTGCAGGCCGGGATTGGGGCCTGTCAGCAAGACGATATTGCCCTTTCCGTGCTGACAACAGTGATCGGTCATCAGCAGCAAAAAGGCTGGGTCATCACAGATGCGGGCTGGATGGCGATGTCACGTGATCGCGGCACCGCCGGACATGCGGTGGATCAGGGCTATGGCGTGGTCTGCGATGTGGCGGGGCAGCCGATCCCGGGGCTTACCGTGATCAAGGCCAATCAGGAACACGGCATCATCGCCGCGCGAGAGGGCTATGAGGGTGATGTTCCTGACCTGCCGCTTGGCGCACGGTTGCGGATCCTGCCGAACCACGCCTGCGCCACCGCCGCGCAATATGGCGCCTATCACGTTATCCCGTCCGCACCCGGCGCGCCGCTTTTGACCTGGCCCCGGTTTGGCGGCTGGTAGGAGATCTGTCATGCAATATGTTTCCGAAGAGGTCTCAGCCCGGTTGGCCTCACATGAATTGGCCTATGACGCCGTGAAAAAGGCCCTTGTCGCAGCCAGTGAAAGTGCTGCGATTTTCCCGGTGGTGCTGGGCCATGGCAGTGACCCGTCCAACACCTATGCGGTGAAATCCTCAGCCGTTGCGGATCTGGCCGGGTTGAAGGTGGGATCCTTCTGGCCGGGCAATGAGGCCCGCGGGGAGCCGCGACATAACTCCTTGATCCTGCTGTTTGATCAGACCTGCGGCCGTATCAGTGCTGCGGTGGAGGCGGGCAAGCTGAACGCCTATCGCACCGCGGCTGCAAATGCGGTGGCAGCCCAGCAGCTGGCGCGGCAGGATGCCAAAACCCTGGCGATTTTCGGCGCTGGTCATCAGGCGGAATATGAGGTGCGGGCGCTGGCACGGGTTCGGGACCTGCAAAAGGTTCTGGTGGTAACGCGCAACACGGGTAAAGGTCTGCAGTTCATCGCAGATCTGCAGGCAGAAGGCATCAACGCCGAGCTGGCGGAGGCCGAGGCGGCTTGCCGCGCGGCCGATATCATCGTCACCGTCACCCCCGCCCGGGCGCCACTGTTTCAGGCCGATTGGGTGCAGCCGGGGACCCATGTGGCCTCCATGGGATCAGACTCGACCGGGAAACAAGAACTGCCGCCAAAGCTGTTTGACCGGGCGCGGTTGTTTTGTGATCTGCCGGCGCAATCCCGGGTGATTGGGGAGTTTCAACATGCCACAGAGGGCGCGGATCTGACAGCGATCGGCGATGTTCTGGCGGGCCGCGCGGAGGGGCGCAGATCGGCGCAGCAGATCACGGTTTTTGACAGCTCTGGCCTGTCGGTTCAGGACCTCTACGTGGCGCAGGCGATCCTGGCGCTTGTGGCGGACGGCTAAGCAGCCCCCCATGGTGGCGGGCTGGCGTTCGGTCCGCCGCCTAGACGAAGGTATCCTGAATATGCGCGGCGGTTTCGCGCAGCGCGGCCTCAATCACCGGGCGTTGGGTTTCAAACCTGGAGGAGGGCACAGGCACCGAAATCGCGTGCAGCCCGCCGCCCCAGTCGGTGAAGCAGAAACCGATGGCTGAAACGCCGCCTGAGTGTTCATCAAGGTCATAGGCCAAACCGTCACTGCGGATCTGGGCCAGTTCCGCAAGGAAGGTGTTCAGGTCAGACTGCACGCCGTTTCTGTCCCATTCATTGCGGATCAGTTTGATCGCTTCCTCCGCGGGCAGATTCGCCAAACAGGCCTTGCCATTGGCGGTGGTTGTCAGCGGGAAAACCTCCCCCACCTTGGAAACGGTGGTCAGCCGATGGGTGCCGGGCACCTGATCCAGAAACACCATGCCGATGCCACGCATCACAGCCAGATCGGTGGTTTCCCCGGTTTTTTGTGTCAGCTCGGTTAACAGCAGGCGGCAGTGCTCCACGATATTGTAGGGCTCATTGCCGGCAAGCGCGCCCAGTTCCGGGCCCAATCGCAGGCCGCCACCGTTCACATCGCTGATCACGAACTTTTCTTCTGCCAGCGCGCTTGTGATTCTTTGTACCGTAGAGCGGGGCAAGCCGACCCGTTCTGCGATCTGCCCCAGGCTCATCCCGGATTGGGTATTTTTCAAAACCCGCAGAATCGCAGCGGCCCGCGTGATGACCTGAATGCCTGCTTTTTCGTTTTTAGGATGTTTTTCAGTCATTTGATTGGAACCCGTTCGTTGTATTGCCGTGGTGCCCCTGACCATAGACCAGAAAAAAGTGTTTCGCAATACGGTACACTTAACCCATATAGTGAGTTTTGTTGTTGACCGCATTGTGGTGCATATGCATCATCATACGGGACAGGTGGAGGAGCCACCCTGATATTTTGGACGTGATTAACGCCGGATTCCGGCGAACAGAGGAGATGTGCCTGATGGTCGAAATCCGCGGCATTGAGTTCCAGGGGAACACTGAAAACGACATGGGGCTGGAGTTTTACAACCTCAGCCATCGCTTTGGGTTTCAGAACCCGAACTGGCCCTATTTTCAGGATACGAAAATCGAACGTATCCACTATATGGCCAAATCTGGCGTGCTGAGCCAGCGCATCACCACCACGATGCATGCCACCACCCATATCGATGCGCCGGCCCATGTGGTTGCGGGCACGCCCTTCATCGATGAGGTGCCGCTGCCGCATTTCTTTGGCACCGGCATCGTGGTGTCGCTGCCCAAAAAGAAGTGGGAGCCGATCACCGGTGAAGATCTGGAAAAAGCCTGCGGTCACGCGATCCGCCCCGGCGATGTGCTGATCATCAACACCGGCTGGCACAAGGAATATGAGGATGGCGACTACTTCGCCTATTGCCCCGGTTTCGTGCCCTCCGCCGCCGAATGGATGGTGGAAAAAGAGGTGAAGGTTGTGGGCCATGACACCCAGGCCAATGACCACCCGCTGGCCACCGCCATTGGCCCGCAGCGCAATGGCCCGCTGCTGCCGCATCTGAAAGAAGAATATAAGGAATGGTCCGGCGGTCGCGATTGGAAAGATGACTTCCCCGAGTGGGAGCCGTGCCACAACATCCTGTTTAAAAACGGTATTCTTGGGATTGAGAATGTGGGCGGTGATCTGGATGCGGTCACCGGCAAACGCTGTACCTTTGCCTTCTTCCCGTGGAACTGGGATCGCGGTGACGGCTGCATCATCCGGCTGGTGGCCATGATCGACAAAGGTCAGGGCTACCGCATTGAGGCGGGTGAGGCGTTCTGATCCGCCATCACCCCTGTGGCCCGCATCACGGTGCGGGCCAAAATCCCCCAATCCTGAGGTCCGTGCCATGCACCTGAAACGTTTTTCCGACGCAACCCCCTATGAGGCGCCAAACCACTTTGGCTGTTTTGGGTTGCGGCTGCAGGGGTTCGAACCCGGCGGCCCAACCAATCAATGGGTCGGGTTCAGCCAGTTCCTGCCGGGGGGCGGTGCGGGGCCGGACAGCACACCGTTTGAAAAGGTCTACGTCCTGTTGGAGGGCGAAATGACCGTCATTGTGGACGAAGAAGAGACCGTGCTGACCCCACTGGACAGCTGCACCATCGCCCCGGGCGAAGTGCGCACGCTGATCAACAAATCAAACCTGACCGCAAAGATGCTGGTCGTCATTCCCTATCCGCCGGAGGCTTGAACATGACTGCAATGGCGAACCCCCTCGCAATGTTTGATGTGAAAGGGCAGGTGGCCCTGATCACCGGGGCCTCTGGCGCCTTTGGCATGGTGGCCGCGCGCATTCTGGCCGGTGCCGGCTGTAAACTGGTGCTGGCCGCGGGCAATGCGGATGCGTTGCAGGACATTGCTGAGGAATGTCAGGGCATGGGGGCGGAGGTTCTGGCGCTCAACACCCGGCCGTCAGATGATGCCGCCTGTCAGTCCCTGATTGGTGAGGCCGTCGCCTGTTTTGGTCAGCTGGACATTCTTGTGGTGGCCTCGGGCATGAACAAGGTGGCGCTGATCAACGATATGGCGCCGGAAACCTTCACCGATGTGATGGATGCAAATGTCACCCAAAGCTGGCTGTTGGCCCGCGCCGCGGCAGGCCAGATGAAGGCACAGGGGCAGGGTGGCAAGATCGTTCTGGTCTCCTCAGCCCGTGGGCTGCTGGGCCATCCGGCGGGCTACACCGCCTATTGCGCTTCAAAGGCGGCGGTGGATGGCATCACCAAATCGCTTGGCTGTGAGCTGGGGCCGACCGGCATCACCGTAAACGCCATCGCCCCCACAGTGTTCCGATCCCCTTTGACGGCCTGGATGTTCGAAGACAGTAAAGAGGCCACAAAGGTGCGCAACGGCTTTCTGACGCGCGTGCCCAAGGGCCGCCTGGGCGAGCCTGAGGATCTGGCAGGGCCGCTGCTGTTCCTCGCTTCCAAAGCATCTGATTTTTACACCGGGCATATCTTCTATGCCGATGGCGGCTACACGGCGGGGTGAGCGATGATGGCTAAGACAAAGAATATCGCTGTCATTGGCGCCGGGTTGATGGGCCACGGCATTGCGCTGACCCTGGCGCGGGCTGGGCATCTGGTGACGGTCACCGATCCCATGGCTGAGGCGCGCAATGCCTTGCCTGCACGGGTGCGCGCCAGCATGGCGGCGATGGGCTGCGCCAAGGCTGAAATTTCCGAAACCCTGTCCCGGATCGGGGTGGCAGATAGCACCGCAACTGCGGTGGGTGCTGCGGATCTGGTGTTTGAAGCGGCGCCGGAAAAGATGGCGCTGAAACAGGCCATTTTTGCTGAGGTGGAGGCACATGCCCCGGCAGGCTGCATTTTGGCCTCCAACACCTCGGTCATGCCGATCACGGCAATCATGTCCGGCCTCAAACATAAGGACCGGGCCCTGGGCACCCATTGGTGGAACCCGCCGCATATGATCCCGTTGGTTGAGGTGGTCAAAACTGAATGGACGCGGGCCGATCTGGCGCAGGAGGTCTTTGACCTCCTGGCGGCGGCGGGCAAGACACCTGTGATAGTGGCCAAAGATGTGCCCGGCTTCATCGGCAACCGTTTGCAACATGCGCTGTGGCGTGAAGCGATCAGCCTGGTGGAAAACGGAATCTGTGATGCGGCAGCGGTCGATACCGTTGTGAAATCCAGCTTCGGCCGGCGTCTGGCCGTTTTGGGGCCGCTGGAAAATGCCGACCTCGTGGGCACCGATCTGACGCTCGATATCCACCAGAACGTTCTGCATGACATCGAGGCCCGCCAGGGCCCATCCCCCTATCTGGAACAGCTGGTTAACGCCGGGCTGCTGGGCATGAAGACGGGCCAGGGATTTCGTCACTGGACCGAGGAAGAGGCCGAGGCCGTACGCCTGACGGTCGCCAATCATCTCAAGGAACTCGAGGGAATTCTGGAGCAAAGCAACTGAAGTTTAAGCGTTGTCAGCGGGGAGGCTGGCAAAAGGAGGACGATATGACCAAGACACTGAAACACCTGCCGCGCCGTCGGTTTTTACAAGCAGGCGCCGCCGCTTTGGCCGCCCCTGCACTGCTGAAAAGCACCCGCGCCTATGCTGCAACGCCGACCCTGCGCATCGGCCATGTCAGCCCGCGCACCGGGCCGCTGGCCGGTTTTGCTGAGGCGGATGACTATGTGCTGAAAGGCATCGAACAGGCCTTTGCAGCCGGTTTGGAAAACAACGGCAAGTCCTGGAATGTTGAGATCATTTCAAAGGACAGCCAATCCAACCCGAACCGCGCCGCTGAGGTGGCCGCAGATCTGATCCTGGGCGAAGAGGTGGACATTATCGTTGCCGCCTCCACCCCGGATACAGTGAACCCGGTGGCCGATCAGGCTGAGGTGAATGAGGTGCCCTGTATAACCACCGATTGCCCCTGGCAGCCCTATTTCTTTGGGCGCAACGGCGTGCCGGGCGAAGGCTTCCAGTCCACCTACCACTTTTTCTGGGGGCTGGAGGATGTGATCTATTCCTTCCTTGAGCTGTGGGATGCGTCCGGGGCCAATTCGGTGGTGGGCGGGCTGTTTCCCAATGACGCCGATGGCAACGCCTGGGGCCATCCGGAATTGGGCCTGCCGAAACCTCTGGGAATTTCCGGCTATGATCTGATTGATCCCGGTCGCTATCAACCGCTGTCGGATGATTTCAGCAACTACATTTCCGCCTTCAAGGAGGCAGGTTGTGAGATCGTCACCGGCAATATGATCCCGCCGGACTTTGCCACCTTCTGGGCGCAGGCCGCGCAGCAGGGCTTCCGTCCCAAGGTGGTCACCATCGGCAAGGCGCTGTTGTTCCCCTCCTTCATCGAAAGCCTCGGCGATCGTGGTGACGGGTTGACGTCTGAGGTCTGGTGGACCCCGAACCATCCGTTCTCCTCTTCGCTAAACGGGGCCTCGGCGCGCCAGCTGGCTGAAGGTTACACCGCCGAAACAGGCCGTCCTTGGACCCAGCCGATTGGCTTCAAGCACGCGCTGTTTGAAGTAGCCGCAGATGTCATTCGCCGGGCCGAGGATCTGGAAGATCCCGAAGCGATTGTTGCGGCCATTGCGGCCACGCAGATGTCGACGATTGTCGGCAAGGTCGACTGGTCGGATGGTCCGATGAACAACGTGACCAAAACCCCATTGGCGGCCGGCCAGTGGCAGAAAACCGGTGACACGTTCAACCTGGAAGTGGTGGCAAGCTACGGCATCCAGGGGATCGAACAAACCGCAGACCTGAAACTGCTGTCCTGAACATGCAGCGGCGCCAGCAATGGCGCCGCCCCGGGAAAGAGAGTGCCATGACCACATTGTTAAAGCTGGATCGCCTGAACAAAGCCTTCGGGGCAGTGAAGGTTGCCGATCAGCAGAGTTTTGAAGTGAAAGAGAATGAGGCGGTTGGGATCATTGGCCCCAATGGGGCCGGCAAGACCTCATTGTTTAACCTGATCACCGGCACGATGGCGGCAAATTCAGGCACGATTGAGTTTAACCAACGTGATGTCACAGGCTGGTCTGCCGCGCGGCGGTCCCACGCCGGGATCGCGCGCAGCTTTCAGGTGCCGCAGCCGTTTTCCGGGCTGACGGTCTATGAAAATGCCATGGTGGCCGCAACGCAGGCGGCGGGCCTGAATGCACGTCAGGCAGCACGCCATTGTCTGGTGGTTCTGGATCAAACTGGTCTGTTGGGCAAAGCCAACAGTGAGGCGGGAAAGCTGACACTTTTGGATCGCAAACGGCTGGAACTGACCCGCGCACTTTGCGCAAAACCCAAGCTGTTGCTGCTGGATGAAATCGCCGGCGGGCTGACCGAGGATGAGTGCCAGTCGCTGGTGCAGACCATCAAGGATATTCACGCCTCAGGCGTCACGATCATCTGGATCGAACATGTGGTCCACGCCCTGATGGCCGTGGTCGAACGGCTGATCGTCATCGACTTCGGCAAGAAAATCGCCGAGGGGGAACCCCAAGCCATCATGGACAGCCCTGAGGTCAAGGAAATCTATCTGGGGATCGAAGCCGATGCCTGAACCCATCCTGAAAACCCATAACCTTGCGGCCCATTACGGGGACTTTCAGGCCCTCTACGGTCTGGACCTTGAAATCCATCAGGGCGAGGTGCTGGCGATCATCGGCTCCAACGGGGCGGGCAAGACCACTTTGATGCGCTCCCTCACCGGGTTGGTCCGAAACGCGCCGGGGCAGATCAGCTATAACGGCCAGGACATCAGCACCTTGCGGGCCGATCAGGTGGCCAGCCTTGGCCTAGCTATGGTGCCCGAGGGGCGGCAGCTGTTTCCCTCCCTCTCGGTCAAGGAAAACTTGATGATCGGCGCGCAGGTGGGGCGCAAGGGGCCGTGGGATTTGGCGTCGGTCTATCGCCTGTTCCCCATTCTGAATGAGCGCAAGGACCAGCCCTCAACCTCCCTTTCTGGTGGGCAGCAACAGATGGTGGCGATTGGGCGGGCCTTGATGGCCAATCCCGATCTGATCCTGTTTGACGAGATTAGCCTTGGGCTGGCGCCGATCATCATCAAAGACATCTATGACGCCCTGCCGGGCATCATTGGCGAGGGCATGAGCGCGGTCATCGTGGAACAGGACATCGCCAAAGCGCTGTCTGTCTCCAGCCGCCTCTACTGCCTGCAAGAGGGACGCATTTCACTGGAAGGCGCCTCTGACACTGTTTCGCGTGATGAGATTTCGCGCGCCTATTTCGGGATCAAATAAATGGACTGGGTGAATGCAATTGTGCAGGGCACGCTGCTGGGGGGGCTTTATGCCCTGTTTGCAGCAGGGCTGTCGTTGATTTTCGGGGTGATGCGGCTGGTCAATATCGCGCATGGCGATCTGATCGTGCTGGGCGCCTATCTGGGGCTGACGGTCACCGCGGCCACAGGTCTGCATCCGCTGCTGGCGCTTTTGCTGGTGGTGCCGACAATGGCGGCGATTGGCTATGTGCTGCAGCGTGGACTGCTGAACCAAACCCTTGGCGATGATCTGTTGCCGCCGCTGTTGGTGACCTTCGGCCTGTCGGTGATCCTGCAAAACACCCTGTTGGAGGTCTATTCCGCTGACCCGCAGAAGATCAGCGCGGGCGCTTTGGAAACGGCCAGTGTGCAACTGGGCGGCCTGTCCCTTGGGGTGCTGCCGCTTTTCACCTTTGGTCTGGCCATCTCGGTCATCTGGGGGCTGCAATGGATGTTTTACCGCACCGCCATGGGGCGGGCGTTCCGGGCGGTGTCTGACAATCAGGACATTGCGCAGCTGATGGGGCTGAACCGCCGTCATGTCTTTGGCCTGGCCATGGCATTGGCGCTGGCGGTCACGGCGATTGCGGGGATCCTTTTGGGCATCCGCACCAGTTTTGATCCCGCCATCGGCGGAGGGCGGCTGATCTTTGGCTTTGAGGCCGTGATCATCGGTGGCCTTGGCAACCTCTGGGGCACTTTGGCCGGCGGCGTCATTCTGGGGGTGGCCCAGACCGTCGGCGCCAAGATCGATCCCGGCTGGCAGATCCTGTCAGGTCACCTTGCCTTCCTTCTTATTCTTGCCATCCGCCCCAACGGCCTGTTCCCGAGGATTTCCGCATGAGCCTGCAGGACTATTCCGTCACCCGTTCCTCACCCGCTGCCCGAATTGCGGCGCTCTGCGCCCTTGTGGGTCTGGCGCTGCTGATTGCTGCCCCTTGGTGGGCTGGCCGTGCTGACCTGCGCTTGATGGGGGAGCTGTTTCTCTATCTCTCGCTCGCCTCACTCTGGAATCTGATGGCAGGCTACGCCGGTCTGGTTTCGGTGGGCCAGCAGGCCTTTGTCGGCTTTGGCGGCTACATGTTCTTTGCGCTGACGATGTTTGCCGTGCTGCATCCCCTGGCCGCGATTGCGCTGGCGGGTGTGCTGGGCGCGCTGGTTTCCGTGCCGGTGGCGGTTTTGATCTTCCGCCTGCGCGGCGCCTACTTTGCCATCGGCACCTGGGTCATTGCCGAGGTGTTCCGCCTGGGCTTTGCGCAGGTTTCCGCCCTTGGCGGTGGCTCGGGGTCCTCCCTGCCTGTGGCCATCGTCAAATCGCTGGCCTCCAAACGGGCGATGCGCGAGGCGCTGAGCTACTGGCTGGCGCTGGGGGCCGCGGTGCTGGTGATCACGACGATCTACCTGTTCCTACGCTCGCGCAAAGGTCTGGCCCTGACCGCGATCCGTGACAATGAATTGGCCGCGGGCAGTCTGGGCATCGACATCTGGCGCACCAAATTCATAGTCTATGTTGTGACCTCAGCCATGACGGCGATGATCGGCGCGTTGATTTTCCTGCAAAAGCTCAGGATCTCACCCGGTGCGGCCTTCAACGTGAATGATTGGACCGCCTTTGTGATCTTCATCGTGGTGATCGGCGGCATCGGCACCATCGAAGGCCCGATCATCGGCACGCTGCTGTTCTTTGCGCTGCGCGAAACGCTGGCCGACCTCGGCACCACCTATCTGATCGTTCTGGGCGCCGTGGCGATTGTCATGATGCTGAAGGCCCCCAAAGGCGTCTGGGGCCTGATCCGGGCGCGGTTCGATCTGCAGCTCTTCCCCCTAGGATATCGCGTGGTGAAACGCGCTGAACACAAAGGACAAAACGACTAATGGCACGTCAAAAGAAAACCATCATCACCTGCGCAGTCACCGGGGCCATTCACACGCCAACCATGTCGGATGCGCTGCCCTACAGCTATGATGACATTGCCCAGCAGGCCGTTGAGGCGGCCGAGGCCGGTGCCTCGATCCTGCATCTGCACGCCCGTAATCCCGAAACCGGGGCGCCCTCAGTGGATCCCAAGGACTTCGCGCCATTTCTGCCGCGCATCAAACAGGCCACCAATGCGGTGGTGAACCTTTCGACCGGCGGCTCGCTGACCCTGTCAATTCAGGACCGTATTACGCCCGCCAAAACCTTCAGCCCTGAGATGTGTTCGATGAACATGGGGTCGATGAACTTCTCCTTCCATCCGCTCGCAAAGCGCTATGGCGATGACGATTGGAAGTTTGATTGGGAAAAGGATTATGTCGCCAATTCGGATCAGAACATCTTTCGCAACACTTTCCGCGATATTCAGGAAGCGGCGGAAACCCTGGCGCCGCACGACATTAAGTTTGAACATGAATGCTATGATGTGGGCCATCTCTATAACCTGAAATTCTGTATGGATATCGGGCTGTTCAAAGCGCCGATCTTCATCCAGTTCATCTTTGGCATCCTGGGTGGGATTGGCCCTGAGATCGACAATCTGATCTTCATGAAACGCACCGCGGATCGCCTGTTTGGCGAGGATTACCGTTGGTCGGTGCTGGGGGCAGGGGGCGCGCAGATGGGGCTGGCGACCAGTGCCAGCCAGATGGGTGGTCACCTGCGCGTCGGGCTGGAGGACAGCCTGTTCATTTCCCGCGGCAAACTGGCCGAAAGCAACGCAGCACAGGTGCAAAAGATCCGCCGCATCATCGAAGATCTGGGCTGCGACGTCGCCACCCCGGATGAAGCGCGCGAAATCCTGGCGCTGAAAGGGGCTGATCGGGTGAATTTCTAGATGCACATCAGGGAATGAACCTCTGCTCATCCGGTTGCCTGCTGGATGGGCAGGTGACCTGTGAAGGCCGGCGAAAAGCTCTCTCGACGCGGAAAAATCAGCGTGCCGCAAAACCAAAAAAGCCCGCCATTTAGGCGGGCTTTTTATGGCGGAGAGACAGGGATTCGAACCCTGGGTGGGCTTGCACCCACAACGGTTTTCGAGACCGCCCCGTTCGACCACTCCGGCACCTCTCCGTTCACTGAGACCGTGGTCTTGGTGTGGGGCGGTTTAAGGAGAATTGCGGGGGGGGGCAAGAGGGATTTTCGACTTTTGTGAAACTTTTTCTGCAAACGTCCGGGTGGGGGGCTTGCGAGGACGGGGAGCGTTTTTGGAACGGGCTGGACCGGACTCAAATGAACCGGGCAACACGACGTTATATATAATGGCTCAAGGCGGCGCTTGAGGCCAATAGGGTGTCTCGGCTAGGTTAGGCGGGATCCGCGTGACGTTGCGCGCTGCAGGAAGGACATGTTTTGCACCAAGTGTTTACTTCAATTTCGCGATCCTGTGCCTCTGCGCTGATGGCCCTGTCAGCGCTGGTTTTGCTGAGCAGCCCGGCGGCGGCAGGCCCGCGTGCGGCTGAGATCGACGCGCTGTTTGAGGCGCTCAACATGCCCGAGATGTTTACAATCCTGCAGGAAGAGGGCGAAGCCTACGGCGATGATCTGGCCGAGGAGATGCTGCCCGGCGGCACCGGGCCCGGCTGGCAGGCGGTGGTGCGGCGGCTGCATGATCCGGCCGGTTTGGAAGAGATCATGCGGGCAGCTTTTGAAGAAAGCTTTGGCAATGCCGAGATCGCGCCGCTGCTGAGTTTTTTCCAAAGCGAAAGCGGCCAGCGGATCATTGAGCTGGAACTGGCCGCACGCCGGGCCTTCATGGAAGAGGGCACCGAAGAAGCCGCCCGTGATCAGTTCCGTGGCGTGCAGGAACCCTATGAGGCGCATCTGGCGGCGATTGAGGCGTTCATCGTCGAAAACGAACTGGTGGACATGAATGTGGTGGGGGCGCTCAACTCCAATATCATGTTCATGCGCGGCCTCATCCAGGGTGGCGCCATTGAGATGAGTGAAGAGGATGTGCTGTCCGATGTCTGGGCGCAGGAGCCGACAACGCGGATGGACACCCATGAATGGGTTTATTCCTTCCTGATGCTGGCCTATGAGCCGCTCAGCACCGAAGAGGTGCAGGCCTATGTGGCGTTGTCGCGCACGCCCGAAGGTCAGGCGTTGAACCGGGCGCTTTTTGCGGGGTTTGACCGGATGTATGGCACGGTGTCCATGTCTTTGGGGCTGGCGCTGGCGCGTCAGATGGAGGGCGAGTCCCTCTGAACCCGGTTTGACCCCAAGAAAAAAGGGCTGAAACTGAAGTGGGGCGCGAATAAGTGTTGACTTATCCCCAAGATCCGACAATAAGCGCGATCCTAGGGCAGGGGGAACTCTGCCCTGTTTTGTTGTGATACAGCCCGAAAAGGGCGCGCAGTTCGCGGTGGCATTTGGCCAGAAACGCCCGGCAACGGGGACCATAGAACGCGGAAATCTGAAGGAAATGCAAATGTTTGCGGTTCTGAAAACCGGCGGCAAGCAGTACAAAGTTCAAGCGGGCGATATCCTCCGCGTGGAAAAATTGGCTGCCGACGCAGGTGAAACCATCCAGTTCAACGAGATTCTGATGCTGGGCGGCGACAACATGGTTGTTGGCGCACCGCTGGTAGACGACGCGGCTGTTCAGGCTGAAGTTGTTGACCAGATCAAAGGCGAAAAGCTGATCCACTTCGTGAAGCGTCGTCGTAAGCACAGCTCCAAGCGCACCAAAGGTCACCGTCAGAAACTGACCCTGATCAAGATCACCGACATCCTGGCCTCGGGCGCAGGCAAGTCGGGCGTGAAAGCTGCCATTGGTTCCGGTTCGGTTGCTGCAGCACCCGCCGCCGCTGCCAAGCCGGCCGCCAAAAAAGCTGCTGCACCCGCTGCACCGGCAGCCGCAGAAGCCGCCGCCGACGATCTGACCCAGATCACCGGTGTTGGCCCCGCAGCCGCCAAGAAGCTGGCCGAAGCCGGCATCACCACCTTCGCACAGCTGGCCGCTGTTGATGTCGACGCCGTTGACGTCAAAGTGAAACCCGAGTGGGTTGCACAAGCTGCCGAACTGGCGAAATAAGTAGAGCTAAAGGAGACACCTCATGGCACATAAAAAAGCTGGCGGTTCATCCCGTAACGGTCGCGACTCAGCTGGTCGCCGCCTTGGCGTAAAACTCTACGGTGGCCAGGCCGCCATTCCGGGCAACATCATCGTGCGTCAGCGCGGTACCAAGATGTGGCCGGGTGAAGGCGTCGGCATGGGCAAAGACCACACCATCTTTGCTACCGTCGAAGGTAAAGTCACTTTCCACAAAGGCCTGAAGAAACGCACCTTCGTTTCTGTCCTGCCAGTGGCGGAGGCTGCAGAGTAAGCCGATCGGTTTCGCTTTAAGAAAACGGGGGATCGGCAACAGCCGGTCCCCTTTCTCGTTTTGCGCCGCGAAGATTTTGGCGCAGGTCTTGCCGATCGGTTGTTTGCTCTGAAGAGTTTTGGCGCCCTTGCTTGTTTTGCGTGATCCGGGTTGCCATCTGTTTGACACGTCAGGGGGGTATGTTTGCCCTTTTCGCGAATTGGGACAAAGGTTTGAGGAGACCGGACCAACCCAACCTGACGCAAGTTTGTTTGGAGGAGTATTTAGTATGATGCTCGACACCCAGCCGCTGCAGGCGGCAATTGAAACGGACCGGTTTGTTTTGCGCCCGCTGCGCAAGTCTGACAAAGGTCTGATTGAACTGAACAGCGCCGACCTGCGGGTTGCGCGCAACACCCGTACGATCCCACATCCGCTGCCGCCGGGGGCCATCGATGCCTTTGTCGACCGCGCCATTGATGATGAGCGTAGCGAAGATCTGTGGGCGATTGACGGCACCCTTGTGGGCGGCTGTGAGGTCATGGGCCTCATCGGGCTGGAGCGGATGGACCGCAACCAGAGCCAGATCAGCTTCTGGGTGGCGCCGCCGCATTGGAACAATGGCATCGCTTCGGCGGCCGTGGCTGCAATCCTGGAAGAAAACCCGCAAGACGCGGAAACCATCTTTGCTGAGGTGTTTCAGGACAATCCGGCCTCAGCCCGGGTGCTGACCAACTGCGGTTTTGAATATCTGGGGGACGCGGAAACCTTCTCGGTTGCGCGCGGCGCCAATATGGCCACCTGGACCTACCTAAAAAAACTAAACGCCGACGATCAAAAACAGGCGTAAGCAAAGGGGGATGCGCAAAGCGTGTTGTGCATCCCGCGACCTTTGCGATAGGAGACAGACATGAAATTTCTTGATCTCGCAAAGGTCTATATTCGTTCGGGTTCCGGCGGCAACGGCTGTGTCAGCTTTCGCCGTGAGAAGTACATCGAATATGGCGGCCCCGATGGTGGCGATGGTGGCACAGGCGGTTCCGTCTGGGCTGAAACCGTGGACGGTTTGAACACGCTGATCGATTTTCGCTATCAGCAGCACTTCTTCGCCGACAATGGTCGCCCGGGCATGGGCAACCAGCGCACCGGTGCAGATGGCGGCGACATCATCCTGAAGGTGCCGGTGGGCACTGAAATCCTGGATGAGGATCAGGAAACCGTGATTGCCGATATGACCGAACTGGGCCAGCGTTTCCTGCTGGCCAAAGGCGGCAACGGTGGCTGGGGCAACCTGCACTTCAAATCCTCCACCAACCAGGCGCCGCGGCGGTCTAACCCCGGTCTGGAAGGGGTGGAGCGGACCCTGTGGCTGCGGCTGAAGCTGATTGCAGATGTGGGCCTGCTGGGTCTGCCCAACGCGGGCAAATCCACCTTCCTGTCGGCCACCTCAAACGCGCGTCCAAAAGTGGCGGATTATCCGTTCACAACCTTGCACCCGAACCTGGGCGTTGTGGGTGTGGATGGCGCTGAATTTGTGGTCGCCGATATTCCCGGTCTGATCGAAGGCGCCTCTGAGGGCCGTGGTCTGGGCGATCTGTTCCTCGGCCATGTTGAACGCTGTGCGGCGCTGCTGCATCTGGTGGATGGGTCTTCGGGCACATTGCTGGAAGACTACAAAACCATCATTGGTGAGATCGAAGCCTACGGCGAAGGTCTGGCCGACAAACCCCGCATCACTGTGCTGAATAAAATCGACACGCTGGATGACGAAGAACGCGCCTTCCTCAAAGAGGAGCTGGAGGCGGTTGTTGGCGGGCCCGTGATGATGATGTCTGGTGTCTCACACGAAGGCACCGAGGATGTGCTGCGGGCACTGCGGGCGCTGATCGATGACAACCGGCTGCGGATCAAACAGGAAAAACTAGCCCAAGAGGGTGAGGAAGAGCAGTGGCATCCCTAAAAGAGGCGAAGCGGCTGGTCATCAAGATTGGATCAGCGCTTCTCGTTGATCGCAAGACGGGCCAGCTGCGCGCTGATTGGGTGCATGGACTGGCCGAAGATGTGGCCTGGCTGAAAGGGCAGGGCAAGGATGTGGTTCTGGTCTCCTCTGGCTCCATCGCGCTGGGGCGTGGTGTGCTGGGCCTGCCGGCCCGCGATCTGGCGCTGGAACAATCCCAAGCTGCCGCCGCTGTGGGGCAGATCCGTCTTGCCCGCGCCTATGAAGAGGTGCTGGCCCCCTATGGCATCACCACCGCGCAGGTGCTGGTGACGCTGGAAGACAGCGCCGATCGCCGCCGCTACCTCAACAGCCGCGCCACTTTGGAACAGCTGGTCAGCCTGGGCGTGGTGCCGATCGTGAATGAAAACGATACCGTCGCCACCGATGAAATCCGCTACGGGGACAATGACCGCCTGGCCGCGCAGGTCGCCGTGACCGTGGGCGCGGATCAGCTGATCCTGCTGTCGGATGTGGATGGGTTCTATTCTGCCAACCCGCAGGTCGACCCTTCGGCACACCGCTACGACGTCATTGACACCATCACGCCCGAGATTGAGGCGATGGCGGGCGACGGCGTCTCCGGCCTGTCCAAGGGCGGCATGATCACCAAGCTGATGGCGGCAAAAACCGCGACCAAAGCGGGCTGCGCCATGGCGATCACCGAAGGTTCGGTCATTCGGCCGCTGCAGGCGCTGGAAGCGGGGGCAAATGCCACCTGGTTCACCGCCCTCGGCGATCCGCAACAGGCCCGCAAACGCTGGATCGCCTCGATGAAGCCCAAGGGCGACATCATGGTGGATGACGGCGCTGCACGGGCACTGGCCACCGGCAAAAGCCTGCTGCCTGCTGGCGTTTCCTTGGTCTCAGGCGCCTTTGGGCGTGGCGATCCGGTGGCAATCCTGGACAGCAAAGGCCACAAGATGGGGCAGGGGCTGGCCCGCTATGATGCGGCTGAGGCGGGCAAGATCAAAGGCCACCGCTCCGAAGATATTGAGGCGCTCTTGGGCTATCCGGGCCGGGCGGCGCTGATCCATCGTGATGATATGGCGCTCTGAGGACGGGCGCGTTAGCATAAGACTCCTGAAACCCTGTTTTGTAAAAACGGAATGATCTCATGAAAGACAGCGAAAACATCCCCGCAATGATGCAAGAGCTTGGCCAGCGCGCCAAGGCCGCCGCAGCAGAGCTGGGTTTCGCGCCAGCCGCGCAGCGCCAGCAGGCGCTGGAGGCCGCTGCCGACGCTGTCTGGACCAACCGGGCCGAGATCATCGCCGCCAACGCCAAGGATCTGGAATTTGGCCGGGGCAAAGGCTTGTCAGATGCGATGATGGACCGGCTGATGCTGGATGAGGCGCGTATTCAGGGCATCGTTGATGGTCTTCGCAATGTTGCCGGTCAGGATGATCCTGTGGGGGAGGTGCTGGCCGAATGGGACCGTCCCTCGGGTCTGAACATTCGCCGTGTGCGCACGCCGTTGGGGGTGATCGGGGTGATCTACGAAAGCCGCCCCAATGTGACCGCGGATGCCGGGGCGCTGTGTCTGAAATCGGGCAATGCAGTGATCCTGCGTGGTGGCTCGGAAAGTTTCCATTCCTCGGGCATGATCCATTCCTGTCTGGTCGAGGGGCTGAAGGCCGCAGGCCTGCCCGAAGCCGCCATTCAGTTGGTGCCAACCCGTGACCGCGCGGCGGTGCAAGAGTTGCTGACCATGACCGACTATGTGGATGTGATCGTGCCCCGTGGTGGCAAAGGGCTGGTGGGACTTGTCCAGCGCGAAGCCCGCGTGCCGGTCTTTGCACATCTGGAAGGGATCGTGCACATCTACGTCGATAAGGCTGCAGATCCGCAAAAGGCGCTGGATGTGGTGCTGAACGCCAAAACCCGCCGCACCGGCATCTGTGGCGCTGCTGAATGTCTGCTGATCCACCGCGACATTGCCGAGGGTCTGGGTGCTGATTTGATCCGGGCGCTGGTGGAGGCTGGGGTTGAGGTTCACGCCGGCGAGGGGCTGCAGTTGGACGGCACGCTGGCCGCAACGGATGCGGATTGGGGCAAAGAGTTCCTCGACAGCATCATTGCCGCCAAAGTGGTTGAGGATGTTGATGGCGCCATCGCCCATATCCGCGCCTATTCCTCCAGCCATACCGATTGTGTGCTGACCGAAGATGACGACGTGGCCGATCGTTTCTTTGAACGCCTCGACAGTGCGATCCTGATGCGCAACGCCTCCACCCAGTTTGCCGATGGCGGTGAATTTGGCATGGGAGCTGAGATCGGCATCGCCACCGGCAAGATGCACGCCCGTGGTCCTGTGGGCGCCGCGCAGCTGACCAGTTTCAAATATCTGGTGGTTGGCGACGGCACCACCCGGCCGTAAACGTTAGAAAGTCAGGCTGGCACAATCCTGTGAGGCGCTGACAACCGGGGTGCGCTGCATCTTGGCCAGCGCTTTGGGCAGCAGGGCAAATTGCACGTCCTTCGGGCTCAGCCCGTCCTTTGTGCCCAGCACCAGCGAATCCCAGGTGCGGCCATCCCAGCTGATGCGCCGCCCCTTGGCAGTCAGTGTCCAGCGGCCGCAGTCCTGGGTGATGGAGATGTCACCGCCAAGCGGTAGGGTGGTTTCCAGACACATCAGCGCCAGGCAGACCGCCTGCACCTCGGTGCGCGGCGCGCTGTCAGGGCCCAGCCAATGATAGGTGATCCGCTCGCCACGCCCCAGATCACCCAGCAGGCTCCTGACCTCAATCGTGCCGATGATCTGCGCCGCACTGGCCTTACCAAAGGCCAGCCGGAAAAACCGGATCCGGGCGTTTACGCTGTTCAGGCTTTCCTGCACCAGCTCCAGCTCAGGCGCGGTTTTGGGCGCGGTCATTTGCATCAGCTCCAGCCCGTTGCCAATGGCGCCAATGGGGCTGACCAAATCATGACAGATCCTTGACCCTATGAGTTGTGAAATCTCTTCGTTAAGATCCATGAAAAACTCCCCCGATAGGATCTTTCGATGACAAATATGACGTCTTTTCTTGAACCCGGCATGCGCGTGCGCCATCCGTCGCAGCCTGAATGGGGCATTGGTCAGGTCCAATCCAATATCGGCGGCAAAGTGACCGTCAATTTCCCCGAAGCAGGCAAAGTTGTGATCGATGGCAGCAGAATCGATTTGATGCCGGTCTTTGATGAATGAAGTTCGTTAGCAATTGGTAAACAAGCATAGAGTGAAACGCCTTTCTTGCAAACAAGTTTGTAGCGGAGGCGTTGCCAAGCTGCGGGGGCTTGCCTACAACAGCGACGAACAATCAGGGCGCTTTGGGCGCACACTGAGGTGGGCAAAGGACGCAAGAAACAATGCATCAGCCTGAATTTTCGACAAAACTGGTCGAAAACGAGGAGGAGCTGCGCGCGGCACAACGGCTGCGTTACCGGGTCTTTGTGGAGGAACTGGGCGCTGGCGGCGCTGAGGTGGATCATGAGGCGCGGTTAGAAAAAGACCGCTTTGATCCGTTTTTCGATCACCTCATCCTGTTTGATCATGCCCGCCCTGGCGCCAAAGAGGATCAAGTTGTGGGCGTCTATCGCCTGCTGCGCGAGGATCAGGCCGATGCGGCCGGGCAGTTTTATTCCGAGGATGAATATGACCTAAACATTCTGAAAGCTTCGGGTCGTAAGCTGTTGGAATTAGGTCGATCCTGTCTGGATGTCGACTATCGCGGTGGTGCCGCGATGTATCATCTGTGGAATGCTCTGGCGGGTTATGTTCTGCAGCATGAGGTTGAGATCCTCTTTGGCGTGGCCAGCTTCCATGGCACGGACCTCGCGGCCTTGGCGCAGCCTTTGTCGATGCTGCATCACAACCACCTTGCGCCCGAGGATCTGCGCGTGCGGGCACAGGCCGGGCATTACGCTGCGATGGACCGGGTTGCCCCCGCTGATCTGGATCGCCGCGCCGCCATGGTTCAGGTGCCGGCATTGATCAAGGCCTACCTGCGGCTTGGTGGCTTCGTCGGCGATGGCGCCTATGTCGATCATGCGTTTAACACCACCGATGTCTGTTTGATCATGGACACGGAACGCATGAACGCGAAGCAGAAAAACATTTATACCAAAGAGGTTACTCGGTGAACGTAAAGTGGGATATGCCCGAGGAACCATCGGCAGAACGGATTTCTGTCGCCGGGTGGATCCGGGTGCTGCTGCGCGGCGTCACCTTGGGTGTTCTGGTGTTCGGCGGCCTGCTGATCCTCCTGCTGATCCGCCTGATTGAGCGGCCGATCTACGGGCTGCATCGCCCGCTGACGCCACATATCACCCAGTTCGTCTGTCGCAATGCGTTCCGCATCCTGCAGATGCCCCATAAGGTGCGTGGCGAATGGATGAGCCAGAAAGGCGCTGTGGTGGCCAACCATTCGTCCTGGTTGGATATTTTCACGCTGAACGCCCGCAAGCGGGTGTATTTCGTCTCCAAGGCTGAGGTGGCCGCCTGGCCCGGTATCGGTTGGCTGGCGCGGGCCACGGGCACGGTCTTTATCCGCCGGGATCCGAAAGAGGCCAAACAACAGCAGCAGGTCTTTGAGGATCGTCTGCTGGCGGGGCATAAGCTGCTGTTTTTTCCCGAAGGGACCTCCACCGACAGCCTGCGGGTTTTGCCCTTTAAATCAACGCTCTTTCAGGCGTTCTTTCACGACCATCTGCGCCATGAAATGCATATCCAGCCGGTCACGGTGATCTACCGCGCCCCGGAGGGTGAGGAACCGCGGTTTTACGGCTGGTGGGGCGATATGGATTTTGGCACCCATCTGCTCAAGACTTTGGCCGCGCGCCGTCAGGGTTCGGTGGAAGTGATTTATCACCCGCCCGTGCGTGTCGATAGTTTCCCCAATCGCAAAAGCTTAGCCGCCCATGTTGAGGCGATCGTGCGTTCCGGCATGCCCGAAGATCGGCAGGGCATGCTCGGCGAATAAGCCAATAGAAAAGCCGGGCGCAAACCCGGCTTTGTTTATTTGATCAGTGGCTTACGCGCCGCGCCAGATCCAACCGCCGCCAAAGATTCGACTGCCTTCGCCGGCATAGAACACACAGGCCTGACCGGGGCTGACACCTTCTTCGGGCGTCAGCAGCTCAACCTCAGCCTCGGTTTCTGAGATCGGGCGAATGATCGCCTCCCGCGGTGGACGGGTGGAGCGCACTTTGACCTTCAGGTGCCATTCCTTGCGCGAGGTGAAGGCTTCGTCGCCCAACCAGTTGATTTCCCTGACAGGAATGGTGCGCATGGCCAGCATGTCCTTGGGGCCGACAACAACCTGTTTGTTGTCAACGTCCAGCTTCACCACATAGAGCGGCTCAGACAGACCACCGATGCCCAGTCCGCGACGTTGGCCGATGGTGTAATGGATCACACCATTGTGTTCACCCAGCACCCGACCGTCGGCATGAACGATCTCGCCCGGTTCCGCCGCGCCGGGGCGCAGTTTTTCGATGACCGACGCGTAATTTCCGTTTGGTACGAAGCAGATATCCTGGCTGTCAGGTTTGTCAGCAACGGCCAGCCCGTATTTCGCCGCCAATTCCCGTGTGGCGTCTTTGGAGGGCAGATGGCCCAGAGGGAAACGCAGGTAGGACAGCTGTTCAGGCGTGGTCGAGAACAGGAAATAGCTTTGATCGCGGTTGGCATCTTCGGCGCTGTGCAGCTCAGGACCGTTGGGGCCCATCATGCGCTGAATGTAGTGGCCCGTGGCCATGCAGTCGGCCTCCAGATCGCGCGCGGTTTCCAGCAGGTCTTTGAATTTGACCCGCTCATTGCAGCGAATGCAGGGCACAGGAGTTGCGCCGCCGAGGTAACTGTCGGCAAATTCGTCAATCACCGCTTCCTGGAAGATGTTTTCGTAATCAAGCACATAGTGGGGGAAGTTCATCTCCTCCGCCACACGCCGTGCATCATGAATGTCGATCCCCGCGCAGCAGGCACCTTTCTTGGCCAGGGCTGCGCCATGGTCATAAAGCTGCAGCGTCACACCGACTACATCATAGCCCTCTTCCGCCAGTTGTGCGGCCACAACGGACGAATCAACGCCCCCCGACATGGCCACAACCACGCGGGTTTCAGAGGGGGGCTTGGCAAAGCCCAATGAGTTCAGCTCAGTGCTTGGGGCGGTGCTTTCATCCAGCATCGGTCGCGACTCCATAGGAAAGACTGCGAGAATATAGGAAAATTCTAAATAGTCTCAAGGGGGCGTTTCACCCCCTGTTAAGACTGAGGCGAGAGACTCACGCCCACATCCGGTCTCAGCAGGAGGAGTGGTGTGATGTATCTTAAGAAATTGGGCGGGCCAAGGGCCGTGACCCTGCCAGATGGCAAACATATGACGCAGGCTGATCTGCCCCCGGTAACCACCACGCGATGGGTCGCCAGCCGCAAGGCAGCGGTGGTGCGTGGGGTGCTCTACGGGCTGATTTCCCGCGAAGAGGCGCTGCAGCGATATGCGCTGTCAGACGAAGAATTTCAGGAGTGGGTCGCCGCGATGAGCAGGCATGGGATCGGCGCTTTGAAAACCACCAGGTTGAAAAAATTTCGTCAGCCCTAGGTTGTTCTTTCGGGGCGGGTTTGTCGCTAACGGCTGGTTAACCTTTTGGGGGCACAATGGGCTGAGGCGACTGTTTTTCCGCGCTGACTTTTGGAGATTATAATGCGTATATTGCTCGTGGAAGATGATCCAAGTACCTCCAAAAGCATCGAGTTGATGCTGACACATGCCAACCTGAATATCTATACAACCGATCTGGGCGAAGAGGGCGTCGATCTGGCCAAACTCTATGATTATGACCTGATCCTGCTGGATCTGGGGCTGCCCGATATGAACGGTCATGAGGTTTTGCGGCAATTGCGCCTGGCACGGGTGGAAACGCCGATCCTGATCCTGTCGGGGGCGGATGACACGGAAAGCAAGATCAAAGGCTTTGGTTTTGGCGCTGATGATTACCTGACCAAACCCTTCCATCGTGAGGAACTGGTGGCGCGGATCCATGCGATTATTCGTCGCTCCAAGGGGCATTCGCAATCGGTGATCCGCACCGGCAAGGTAAATGTAAACCTTGACGCGAAAACTGTCGATGTGGCGGGCACAACGGTGCATCTGACCGGCAAGGAATATCAAATGCTGGAGCTGCTTTCGCTGCGCAAGGGCACCACCCTGACCAAGGAGATGTTCCTGAACCATCTTTATGGCGGCATGGATGAGCCTGAGTTGAAGATCATCGATGTGTTTATCTGCAAATTGCGTAAAAAGCTCAGCAAAGCCACAGATGGTGAGAATTACATCGAAACGGTTTGGGGTCGGGGCTATGTGCTGCGCGATCCTGATCCGTCGCTCGTGGCCTCGGATCCGCGGGTTGATCGGCTGGCCCTCGGCGCCTAGGCCCGCGCTGTGCGAAATTCTGCAGTCTGGGCCCCCTGACAGTCTGGACCTCCGCCGTCCCGCGCCCTATCACTTAGGAGAACAGGGCGCGAACGTTGCGCCATTTGGCGGGGCAATTCTCCCCGAGGGAAGGCCCTCACCCGAGGGCGCAAAGTGGGGCGCATCAGGTGGCACAACGGGATCAGGAAAAAGCGGTCGCAGACCTTACAGCGGCGCAAGCCGAACAGGAATTGGCAAGGCTGGCCCAGCTTTTGGCAGCGGCAAATACGGCCTATCATGGCGCCGATCAGCCAGAGATCAGCGACGCCGAATATGATGCGCTGAAGCGGCGCAATCAGGCGATTGAGGCGCGCTTTCCCGAACTGAAGCGGGCGGATTCACCCAGTGATCAAGTCGGTGCCGCGCCTGGGGACGGCTTTGGCAAGATCACCCATGTGGTGCGCATGTTGTCGCTGGGCAATGCTTTTGAGGATGGGGATGTCGACGATTTCGCCAGCTCAAGTGCCAAGTTTCTGGGCGCAAGCGTGGACAGCCTCAGCTTCACGGCTGAACCTAAAATCGATGGCCTGTCGCTGTCGCTCCGGTATGAACAGGGCCAGCTGGTGCTGGCAGCCACCCGCGGCGATGGCGAAACAGGCGAAAATGTCACCGCCAATGCCCTGACGATTGCCGACATCCCGCAGGTACTCAACGGGGCACCCGATGTGTTGGAGGTTCGCGGCGAGGTCTACATGAGCCACGCCGATTTTGCTGATCTGAACGCCCGCCAAGATGCGCGCGGCGGCAAACGCTTTGCCAATCCCCGCAACGCGGCGGCGGGATCCTTGCGGCAGCTCAATGCCGAAATCACCCGGAATCGCCCATTGAAGTTCTTCGCCTACGCTTGGGGCGATCTGTCAGCGCCGTTGGCCGAGACGCAATTCGGCGCGATTGAACGGCTGGCAGACCTTGGCTTTCAGACCAACCCGCTGACCAAACTTTGCACCAGCCCGGGGGAGCTGATTGCCCATTACCGGATGATTGAACAGCAGCGCGCTGATCTTGGTTATGACATCGATGGCGTGGTCTATAAGGTTAACGATCTGGATCTGCAGGCCCGGCTAGGGTTCCGATCGACCACACCGCGATGGGCGATTGCGCATAAATTCCCGGCTGAATTGGCCTGGACCCATCTGGAGGCGATTGACATTCAGGTGGGTCGCACCGGTGCGCTGTCGCCGGTGGCCCGTCTGGCCCCTGTTACGGTGGGTGGCGTTGTGGTTTCCAACGCGACGCTGCACAACGAAGATTACATCCGTGGCATTGATTCCAAGGGCGAAGAAATCCGCGGCGGCAAAGATTTCCGCATCGGCGATTGGGTGCAGGTCTACCGCGCCGGCGATGTGATCCCGAAGCTGGCGGATGTTGATCTGACAAAGCGTCCCGCTGATGCCCCGCCTTTTGCTTTCCCGCAGGTCTGCCCGATCTGTCAGTCGCCCGCGATCCGCGAAGAGGGGGATGCGGTGCGTTACTGCACGGGGGGTATGATTTGTGCGGCGCAAGCGGTTGAAAAGTTGAAGCATTTCGTGTCCCGCAAGGCGTTTGATATCGAAGGTCTTGGCGCCAAACAGATTGAAATGTTCCATGGTGATGATGCGCTCTGGGTGCGGGAGCCGGCGGATATCTTCACACTTGCGGAACGTGATCAGGCCACGCTCGCGCGGCTCAAAAACCGTGACGGCTGGGGTGATCAAAGCGCGAATAACCTCTTCCAAGCGATTGAAGAAAAACGTGAAATCCCTTTCGGGCGTATGTTGTTTGCGCTGGGGATCCGCCATGTTGGCGAAACCGCAGCCAAGGATCTGGCGCTGCATTTCATGTCGTTTGACAGGCTGGCCGAGACGGCAGATCAGGCCCGCGCCGCAGCGCTGGCCTATCGGCAGGCGGATCTGGCGGAGGAGGCGGAACGCCTGGCCGCCAAATCCGAAGGGCGGCGCGCCCGCATCAAGGAAAGCCGCGACCTGGCGATGGCTGCGTGTGACGTGCCCGAGGCGGCCGCGACCGCCTGGAATGATCTGATCGCGATTGACGGCATCGGCGCCACGGTGGGCCTGTCGCTGACCGATGCTTTCGCAAACCCGGAGGAACGCGCCGCGATTGACCGGCTGGTGGCGCAATTGACCATCCAGTCGCCCGCAGCGCCCACGCAGGACAGCCCTGTGGCCGGCAAAACCGTGGTCTTCACCGGCAAGTTGGAGAAGATGACGCGGGATGAGGCCAAGGCAAGGGCCGAAAACCTCGGCGCCAAAGTGGCCGGGTCTGTCAGCAAGAAAACCGATCTGCTGGTGGCGGGGCCCGGCGCGGGATCCAAGGCCAAAAAGGCGGCGGATCTGGGCATTGAAACCCTGGATGAAGACGGCTGGCTGGAGTTGATCAAAGGCCTATGAGCAGTCGCCCCGAACCCCTGTTTCCGCTGTTTGCCGATCTGGAAACGCTGCAAGGTGTTGGCCCGAAAACGGCGCAACACCTTGGGGCGCTTCATATTTCCCGGCCGCGCGATCTGATCTTTACACTGCCGCATTCCGGCGTGGATCGCAGCCCGCGCGAAAGCGTGCAGGGCGCTCTGCCGGGCGATGTGGTGACGGTTGAGGTGACGGTCGGCGCCCATAAGGCGCCGCGCAACCGGGGGGGCGCCTACCGGGTGACGGTGGAGGATGCGCAGGTTGCCTTTCAGCTGGTGTTTTTCCATGCGCGCAGCAACTACCTGCAATCGATCCTGCCGGAGGGCGCGCGCCGGGTGATTTCCGGCAAGGTTGAGATGTTTGATGGCGTGGTGCAGATGGTGCACCCGGATCACATCCTACCGCTGGAGGAGGCGGCTGAGATCCCGGCGTTTGAACCGGTCTATCCGCTGACCGCAGGCGTCAGCCTGAAACAGATGACCAAGGCCGTGACCTCGGCCCTGGGGCGTGTGCCGGACCTGCCAGAATGGATTGATCCGGAGCAGAAAAAACGCGAAGGCTGGCCGGATTGGCACGCCGCCATTACCGCCTCCCATAGCCCTGAACAGGCTGCAGATCTGGCCGCCACCGCACCGGCCCGGGTGCGCCTAGCCTATGATGAGTTGATGGCGCATCAGCTGACGCTGGCGCTGGCCCGGTCGCAGCTGCGCAAGGCCAAGGGCATGGTGACCCGCGGCACCGGCGCCAAGCAGCGGCATGTGCTGGCCTCACTGCCCTATAAGCCCACCGGGGCGCAGACCCGGGCGATTGGCGAAATTCAGGCCGATATGGCGGCGTCAACCAAGATGAACCGGTTGCTGCAGGGCGATGTGGGCGCGGGCAAAACGCTGGTCGCCTTTATGGCGCTGCTGACGGCGGTGGAGGCCGGTGGGCAGGGCGTGATGATGGCGCCAACCGAAATTCTGGCGCGCCAGCATATGGAGGGGCTGCAGCCCCTGGCCGAGGAGGCCGGTGTGGTGCTGGAACTGCTGACCGGCCGCGACAAGGGCAAAGAGCGCAAGGCGAAACTGGACGCATTGGCGCGCGGCGATATTCACATGCTGGTGGGCACCCATGCGGTGTTCCAGAAAGATGTGGAGTTTCAGGACCTTCGCCTTGCCGTGGTGGATGAACAGCATCGGTTTGGCGTCCGGCAACGGTTGGAGCTGGGCAAAAAGGGCGCCGCGGCGGATGTGCTGGTGATGACGGCAACGCCGATCCCGCGCTCATTAGCGCTGGCGCAATACGGTGACATGGATGTCTCGGTGCTGGATGAAAAGCCGCCGGGACGTAAACCGATCAAGACCGCCATGGTCTCCACCACGCGGATGGAGGAGGTGGTGAACCACCTGCGCAACGCCGTTAGTGAAGGTAAACAGGCCTATTGGGTCTGCCCGCTGGTGGAGGAAAGTGAGGTCATGGACCTGACCGCGGCGGAGGAGCGGTTCAAACACCTGCGTGCTGTGCTTGGCGACGGTGTTGTGGGGCTGGTCCATGGTCAGATGCCACCCAGCGAAAAAGATGCCGCCATGGCGGATTTCGTGGCTGGCAAGACCAGCGTTCTGGTCGCAACCACGGTGATTGAGGTGGGGGTGAACGTGCCCAATGCCACCATCATGGTAATTGAGCGCGCCGAAAGCTTTGGCCTGGCCCAGCTACACCAGCTGCGCGGCCGGGTGGGGCGCGGATCTGCGCAGTCGACCTGTCTGCTGCTCTATCAGGCGCCGCTGAATGAAACCGGTGAAAAACGCCTGACCTCCCTGCGGGAGACCGAAGATGGCTTCCGCATCGCCGAGGTTGATCTGGAAATGCGCGGCGCCGGGGATCTGATCGGCACGGCGCAATCGGGGCTGCCGCGGTTCCGGGTCGCGGATCTGGAAAGTCAGGCGCCGTTGATGGCGGTGGCGCAGAGCGATGCGCGCAAGCTGCTGCATGATGACCCCACCCTGGAAAGCCCGCGTGGGCAGGCGGCGCGTGTTCTTTTGTGGCTGATGGAACAGGATCAGGCGATCCGTTTGATTTCAGTGGGTTAACCCTTTTGTTCCACTCCGTGGGGCATTTTGTTCACAAATGTTCTCAAAAAGTTCTTGCTTCGACTCGGGGTATATGAGAACAAATTAGCAACAAAGGTGAGGGAAGGGAGAACACGACATGATCCGCGATATCAAAGCCACCATCGAACGGTCCTCTGACACGCTGCTGGCGGATACGATTGGCGCTGCTGCGCTGGTTGTGATGTTTGTGATCGGTCTGCACCTGCCGCTTCTGACCTGAGTTTCTGCCTGCCTGTTCGTGCCGGGCCCGCCGCACCATCTGTCCCCATGCGGTGCAACTGACCTGCCTGTCCTATTTAGGTCCTACGGGAGTGCCTCTTCCTGTTGCGGGATGTCGGAACTGCACACGATCAAGCGACTTTGCCGCCGCCATCCACCCGGATGTGCGGCGGTTTTTTTGTTCAAGGATGTTGCGCGTGACAGGGCTCCGCTACCTGAGGCGCGGACATGAAAAAGGCGCCCGTGGGCGCCTCTCACTTTACTGATATCGGGAATCTGACCCGCAGATCAGGCGCAGCTGCGTTCAAGCGCTTGATCAAAAGCTTCCAACGTGGCCTCCAGCACCAGCATGATCGAGGCGTGGCGGTTTTTGTAGTCCCGTGCTGGGATCAACACCTCCAACCCGTCAAAGGGCGCATCCGGCACCGGGCCTTCATTTTTCAGCATCTCTTTCAGCTGATCGCGGGCCTTTTCCACCATCGACCGGTCGGCACCAATGATTGCGCTGCCCACAACCGAGGCCGCGGCCTGACCCAAAGCACAGGCTTTCACATCCTGACCAAAGGCGGCGATTTTGCCATCCTCCAGTTTGATCTCGACCGTTACGGTCGAGCCACAAAGCGGCGAGCGACGTTTGGCCGTGGCATCCGGCGCATCCAACTCATCGATATGAGGAATATCGGCGGCCAGTTCCAAAATGCGGGCAGAATAGAGTTTGATCAGGTCGGTCTCGCCGGACATGTCTTTTCCTTTGCTTGCGTTCCCCATAGATAGGGGGCTGAACAGTAGATGCAAAAGGTTTTTCAAATGGCATTCGATCCCAAAGCGCTGAAATTCGATGACAAAGGTCTGGTCCCGGCCATTGCACAGGATGCCGAGACCCATGAGGTTTTGATGATGGCCTGGATGAACGCGGAGTCGGTGGCCAAAACACTGGAGACCGGCAAGGTCACCTATTGGTCACGCTCGCGCCAGAGCTTCTGGGTGAAGGGCGAAAGCTCGGGCCATGTGCAGGAGCTGGTGGATTTCCGCTATGACTGCGATCAGGATTGCATTCTGGTTCTGGTCAAACAGAAAGGTCCGGCCTGTCACACCAACCGCCGCAGCTGTTTCTACACCGCCGTGCGCGAGGGCGAGACGGTGGAATTGATGCAGCCAATGGTGTGATCCCGGGGGTTGAGGCGTGAGGGGCTTTGCCCCTCGCCGCTTTGCGGCTCACCCCAGAGTATTTTGGGATCATTGAAAGGCGTCAGAGCCCGACCATTTGGCGGATGTCTTGTGGGCTGGCCCCCTCCGCGCGGTAGGTTGCAATGGCGCGGGCATCGTCACGTTTGGCCAATCGTTTGCCCTGATCGTCGCGGATCAGCCGGTGGTGGTGATAGCGCGGCGTTGGCAGATCCAGCAGGCGCTGCAGCAGAACGTGGATTTGTGTGGCCTCAAACAGGTCTGCGCCGCGCGTGACTTCCGTGATGCCTTGGGCCGCGTCATCCAGCACCACCGAAAGGTGGTAGGAGGTGCCCATGTCGCGCCTTGCCAGCACGATATCTCCCACTGTTTCGATCAGCTGTTGCGCTGGGATCTCATGCGTGGCGGGGTGTTCCCCGGTTTCGCCGAAGCGCAACGGGGCAGGGCCGACGGCCTCGGCCGCTTTGGCGATGTCGAGGCGCAGCGCCTGGGCTGGCATCTCCTGCGGGCGGTTGAGGTGGCGGCAGGTGCCGGGGTAGATCAGACCGTCAGGCCCATAGGCGGGGTCTGCACCCTCTTGCGGGGCGGAAACCGCGGCGAGGATATCGCGCCGATTGCACTGGCAGGGGTAGAGGAGCCCGCGATCCCAGAGGGTTTGCAGGGCGGCACGATACTGCGGCAGGCGATCGGACTGGCGAAGCACCGGGGTGGGCCAGCGGAGGCCCAGCCAGTGCAGATCCTCATAGATCTGCGCCTCCCACTTGGGGCGGGCGCGGCTTTGATCGATGTCTTCGATCCGCAACAGGAACTGCCCGCCGGCGGCTGTGGCCCGGTCAATGGCCAGCAGCGCAGAATAGGCGTGACCCAGATGCAGCGGCCCTGTTGGGCTGGGGGCAAACCGGGTCACATAGGGCATGAGGGTACCTTAGCTTTGGCCGTCAAGCCATTCCTGGAAAACAACTTTGGCCCGGTCCGTGTAGGCTTTGTAGCGATCCTTGCGGCCGCGACGCCCGCCTTTCAGGCCTTCGACGGGGCGGAACAGGCCGAAGTTTACATTCATCGGCTGGAAGGTCTTGGCCTCAGCGCCGCCGGTGATGTGATGGATCAGTGCGCCCATAGCGCTGTCCTGCGGTGCGGTCTGCAGATCCTTGCCCAGGAGTTCTGCTGCGGCCAGACGACCGGCCAGTAGGCCCATCGCGGCGCTTTCCACATAGCCCTCGACCCCGGTGACCTGACCGGCGAAACGGATGTTCGGGCGCGATTTCAGCCGCATCTGATCATCAAGCAGGGTGGGTGAGTTGAGGAAGGTGTTGCGGTGGATGCCGCCAAGACGGGCAAAGCTGGCGTCCTGCAGGCCCGGGATCATTTTGAACACTTCGGTCTGGGCACCGTATTTCATCTTGGTCTGGAAACCAACGATGTTGAACAGCGTGCCCAGGGCGTTGTCGCGGCGCAGTTGCACCACGGCGTAGGGTTTGTTGTCCGGGTCATGCGGGTTGGTCAGGCCCACTGGCTTCATCGGGCCAAAGCGCAGGGTTTCGCGGCCGCGTTCGGCCATCACCTCGATCGGCAGGCAGCCGTCGAAATAGCCGGCGGTTTCACCTTCGTGGAACTCGGTTTTATCGGCCGCCATCAGCGCGTCGATGAAGGCCTCATACTGGTCTTTGGTCATCGGGCAGTTGAGGTAGGCTTTCTGCTCTTCCTCAGTTTCGCCCTTGTCGTAGCGCGATTGCATCCAGGCCACGTCCATGTTGATCGACTCGGCATAGACGATGGGGGCAATGGCATCAAAAAACGCCAGACGTTCCGATCCGGTTTCGGCTTGAATGGCCGCGCCCAGAGTGGCGGAGGTCAGGGGGCCGGTGGCAAAGATCCAGGTGCCTTCGTCGGGCAATTCGGTGATTTCGCCATATTCGACCGAAACGTTCGGGTGATCCATCAGCGCCTGTGTGACGCTTTCGGCAAAAGGATCGCGGTCCACCGCCAAGGCGCCACCGGCGGGCAGGCGGTGCTTTTCGGCCATCTGCATGATCAACCCGTTGGCGGCGCGCATTTCCCAATGCAACAGGCCAACGGCGTTTTGTTCATGATCATCCGAACGGAAGGAGTTCGAGCAGACCATTTCGCCAAGGTTGCCGGTCTGATGCGCGAAGGTTTCCACCTCGGGGCGCATCTCATGCAGAACCACCTCAACACCCATGTTGGCTGCCTGCCAGGCAGCCTCGGACCCGGCCATTCCGCCGCCGACGATATGCAATCTTTTATCCATGGGCGCGATGTAGGGCAGATTGATCGTTTTGGAAAGACCCGAAGGGTATCAGGGCGCGCTTCAAGGCTGATCTATCGTCAGGCCAGACGGCACGCTGTCTGGCACGCCAAGGCGGCCGTTTAGGGATGCCTTATCTGTCAGGGCGTCAAGGAAGGCGAGGATCGCGCGCATTTCCGCCTCCTCCAGATCAATGCCGGGCAGCTCATTGGCGGCGGCGATGTCCAGCAACTCAACCTCATCATCAAGCGCGGCAAAGTCGTTGAGGGGCAGCGGATGCAGCCGTGCCTGCGCACGGTCGTAGGTCATCAGGCTGTCGATGGGGCCCATATGGTGCAGCAGCATTTGGGTGAGTGTGGAAAAGGCACCGGCATGGCCGTAAGGCGCGGTCTGAGTGACATTTCGCAGTGAGGGGGTGCGGAACCGGTAAAAGTCCACCAGCGCGCCGGTCACCAGGTGGCGGCCAGTGTCGCTGTAGGGCACCTCACCGCCTTTGCCGGGGCCAATTTGGGGGGTGCCGATGGCGTGAAAATCCTGATCGCTCTGCAACAGGCCCGAATGACATCCTGAGCAGCCCGCCTGGCCGTAAAACAGGGCCATGCCCTGTTGTGCCTGTGCGCTCATCGCGGTGTCATCACCTGCCAGATAGCGGTCAAACGGGCTGTTCACCGCGCGGAACTCATAGGCGATGAAGGCGGCGATGGCATTGGCGATGTCGGGCATTGTGATGGCGTCTGTGCCATTCACGGCGGTGAAGCGCTGGCGGTATTCAGGGATTGCTGCCACCCGCGCCGCCAGCAGGGCCCAGGCTGTAAATGGATCGCTTTTGGCTACGGCATAAGCCACCGGGTTTTCGCCCGCTTGGCCCGCCATTTCTTCAGCGGACAGGACCGGTAGCATGGCCTGCGCGGCCAGAACGCTGTCGACGGGTGCAGGCAGCCGCCGGTCTGGAGGCATCTGAAAACCAAAAGGCGCCGCGGGATCGGTGGCAACGCGGCCATCATGGAACATGACGGTGACATCGCGTGCGCCAAGGTTCCACAGGGCAGGGGCGTTGCGTGGGATGCGGGCCGTCACTGTTTCGCCGTCGCGCAGCTGGCGGGCCGGGCCAAGGCCGATGCCGCCATCCCCGATCGAGAGAGACATGCCGTCAGAGGTGCCAAGGCTGGGATGGTGACACGTGGCGCAGGCGATCGTTCTATTGCCCGACAGCACAGGGTCATAGAACAGTTTCTGCCCAAGCAGCACTTCGGCTAGATCAGGTTCGGGGAAGGTTGCGTGGGTCGCCGGCCGAGGCAGATCGATAAGATCGCGCTCTGGCAGGTCGGCAGCCAGTGAGAAGCTGGCCGTGAGAGATGTGACGCCGATGGCGACCCAGGCTCGCATGATCAAGAAGCCAGATTTTGGCCTCAATTGAGGCAATAACAGGGGGAAATGCGGCAGGAAAGTGGTCACTTGGAAATAATCGATGTCAATTTTGGAAACATTCTACGGATTTCCCTGTTGCTGGGCCTTTAGGGGCTGGCTGTGATCTCACTGATCCCAATCGGGGCTGCGTTTTTCAAGGAAGGCCTGGATGCCCTCTTCGGTGTCGCGATACATCATGTTTTCGACCATCATCTCCCCTGTAAAGACATAAGCCTCGGCAAGTCCCATTTCCAGCTGCCGGTAAAACGCTTCCTTGCCGATTTTCACCGCCGCGCCCAATTTGCTGGCAACCAGTTCGGCCAGGTTGGTGGTTTCCGCGCTCAGCTGATCGGCGGGCACCACTTTGTTCACCAGCCCCAGCTCCACCGCGCGTTCTGCGGAAATGAATTGGCCAGTGGTCAGCATTTCAAAGGCCTGTTTGCGGGGAATGTTGCGGCTGAGCGCCACCATTGGTGTTGAACAGAACAGCCCGATGTTGACGCCATTGACGCCAAAACGAGTGCCTTCGGCCGCAACGGCCATGTCACAGGTCGCGACCAGCTGGCAGCCCGCAGCGGTGGCGATGCCGTGCACTTCGGCGATCACCGGTTGCGGCAGGCGCTGTATGGTCTGCATCATGGTGGCGCAGCGGGCAAAGAGATCGGCAAAATAGGCCTTGCCGCCATCCTCTGCCGCACGTCCGGCCGTCATCTGTTTCAGGTCATGGCCGGCGCAGAACGCTTTGCCCGCACCGGCAATCACAACGGCGCGGATGCTGCGATCTTCGGCCAGTGTTTCCAGTTCGGATTGCAGAGCTGCCAGCATCTCATCGCTCAGCGGATTGAGCTTCTCCGGCACATTCAGTGTCAGCCGCGCGACTGCCTTTGTGTCGCAACGTTCCAAAATCGGCATCTTGTTCTCCTCACCCTGTCACGGCAACTCTAGTCGGCAAGTTCGGAAGTGGCCAGAGGAGGTGTGCCATGCCATTGCAAATGACCGCAGCGGAGTTGCAGGATTTTGTCAGCGAAGTTTTTCCCCAAGTGAAAGATGACTTTGTCATCGAAGAGCTGGAGGAGATGCGGGTCAAGGTGCGGATGGTCATCGGTGAACAGCATCTGCGCCCGGGCGGCACCGTTTCGGGCCCATCGATGTTCGCGCTGGCCGATGTGTCGGTCTATCTGGCGGTGATGGCGATGATTGGTCCCAAGGCGCTGGCGGTGACCACCAATTCGTCCCTCGATTTCATGCGCAAACCGGCCGCGGGTGTTGATCTGATTGCGGAGTGCCGTCTGCTGAAGCTGGGCAAGGTTCTGGCCGTGGGCGATGTGCTGCTGTTTTCCGAAGGCATGGCGGCGCCGGTTGCCCGCGCCTCGATGACCTATTCGATCCCACCGCGGTGAAGCGAGGCTGAAGCTTTAGATAAAAAGAAAAAGAGGCCGAGGATCTCTCCTCGGCCCCAGTGACGTTCAAGCGCGGACGGGGATGTCAAACACGCCAGAACGGGCGACGGGCCTCCGTATAAGCCGCGTCACGTGACAGACCGACATCCATAAGCAAGTGATCGGGCAGCGCACGAAGCGCTTTGCGCGTATGATGTCGGCGATGCCAAACGGTCAGCACAACAGCAAATTTCAAGGCAAGTTGCGCCACGATCGGGGCGGTGCGACCCAGATCGTAGGTGATGACGGTGTGGACGGTCATTGTTTCGGCGTTTTGCATTGTATTGCCCTCAATTGTATTGACACAATATAGCAAGATGGCTACAGGTGTTGTGATACAAATCTCGATACAATACGTCTAGGAAAACATTGTTATGGGTACAAATTGGGTGCCGGACCTGAGTCAATCCGGAAAATCCAAGTACAAAGCCCTCGCCAATGCGATCCGCGATGCGGTGGCCAATGATCTGTTGTCCAGCGGTGATCGGCTGCCCCCGGTGCGCGAACTGGCCTATCAGATGTCTGTGACCCCGGGCACGGTGGCGCGGGCCTATTCGGTATTGACAGAAGAGGGCGTGCTGAGCGCCGGCGTGGGCCGCGGTACCTTCGTGGCTGAGGCGGCAACACGCAGCGATCCCTCCCATGATTGGCCGCAGATGCTGTCCCTGCGCAGCCCGCTGCTGCCGGATATGGGGCAGGGCGATATGATCCGCGATGCGATGCGCAAAACCGCTGACAACATCGGCGGACGCGATCTGCTGAGCTACCCGACACGGGCCATGGATCTCCCCCTGCGCCGGGCCCTGCGCCGCTGGATGTCGGATCTGCCCATCGGGGCCTTCACCGCCGAAGAGCTGGTGCTGACCCATGGCGCCCAGAACGCGATCATCACCGTGATGCAGACCGTGCTGACCGGGCCGGAGCCTGTGGTGGCGGTTGAGGATCTGACCTACACCGGGTTCCGGCGGGCAGCGGCCCTGTGCCGGGCGCGGGTGGTCAGTGTGCAAACGGATGAGGAGGGGCCGGTGGTGGCCCATCTGGAAAAGCTGGTGCGCGAAGAAGGCGTGCAGCTGTTTTGTACCTCCTCCGAGGTGAACAATCCCACGGTGCGCTTTACATCAGCCCGTCGCCGTCAGGAAATTGCCAAGCTGGCCCGTCGTCTGGGGCTGCATGTGCTGGATGACGATTGCTATTCGATCGGCAATCACACCGCCGAAAGCTACTATTCGCTGCTGCCGGAACTGGGCTGGTATGTGTCTTCGCTGTCCAAGGCACTATCACCGGCGTTGCGGGTGGGCTATGTGCTGGCGCCGAAAGCCTACGTGCCGGATCTGGAGCGGACGGCGCATTTCAGCTCCTTCGGGTTGGCGCCGCCGCTGACCGATCTGGCGCTGCGCTTCATGGAGGATCAGCGCCTGCTGACTGTGGCCGCAAAAGTGCGGGCGCGGGTCAACGATCTGGTTCGCGTCGCGGTCAATCATCTGGGCGGATATGATGTCGCCTGGAATGAGGATGTGCCGCTCCTGTGGCTGCGATTGCCCTATGGCTGGCGCACCGCGCAGTTTGTCCATGCGGCGGAAAACAGCGGCGTTCTGGTGCGCAGCGCCGAAGAGTTCACCCTGCGCGACGGCAATCCGCCCCATGCGGTGCGCATCGCGGTCAACGGTATGGTCGATCCTGAGTGTTTTGAGGACGGCATCATCCGTCTGGTCAAGCTTTTGGACAATCCGCGCGAAGAAATCGGGGTCTGAGAGGGGTTTGCGAATGGGGTATTTTAATACCTATTTTGCAAGGCATTGATTTTAAACAATTAAATCATCATTAAGTGTGTTGACCGTGCAAATAGGCGCTGTATAACCCCGCAATCGAATTCGGAAATCGGGGTTTGCCCTATTTCCATCACTGAACAAGGGTACTCCCGCGATGAAAACCTTCTCTGCTACTCCGGCAGACATCGAGAAGAAATGGATCATCATCGACGCCGAAGGCGTGGTGCTGGGCCGTCTCGCTTCGATCGTCGCCATGCGTCTGCGTGGCAAGCACAAGCCGTCCTTCACTCCTCACATGGACATGGGCGACAACGTGATTGTCATCAACGCTGACAAGATCCAGCTGTCCGGCAACAAACGTGCCGACAAGAAATACTACTGGCACACCGGTCACCCGGGCGGCATCAAGCACCGCACCGCGGGTCAGATCCTGGAAGGCGCCTATCCTGAGCGCGTTGTGACCGCAGCCGTCAAGCGCATGCTGCCGGGCAACCGCCTGAGTCGCCAGCAGATGACCAACCTGCGCGTCTACGCTGGTGCCGAGCACCCGCACGAAGCCCAAGCCCCCGAAGTTGTGGACGTGAAGTCCATGAACTCGAAGAACACCCGGAGCTAATCGATGACTGATCAAATCAATTCGCTCGAAGAGCTGGGCGCAGTTGCAGGCGACGTCGCCGAAGCCGCCGTTGAAGTTGAAGTAAACCGTGAGCCGGTTCGTGACGAACTGGGTCGTGCCTATGCCACCGGTAAGCGTAAAGACGCTGTTGCCCGTGTTTGGATCAAGCCGGGTTCCGGCAAGGTCACCGTAAACGGCCGCGACATGAGCGTTTACTTCGCCCGTCCGGTTCTGCAGCTGATCCTGCGTCAGCCGTTCGAAGTTGCCGGCGTTGAAGGTGAGTTTGACGTGATCGCGACCGTTAAAGGTGGTGGTCTGACTGGTCAGGCTGGTGCGGTTAAGCACGGCATCTCCAAAGCGCTGCAGCTTTACGAACCGTCGCTGCGTGGCGCTCTGAAAGCCGCCGGCTTCCTGACCCGTGACTCGCGCGTTGTTGAGCGTAAGAAATACGGTAAGCGTAAAGCACGTCGTTCCTTCCAGTTCTCGAAGCGTTAATCTGCTTCCTGGAAGACAAGTATCAAAGGGTCGCCTCCGGGCGGCCCTTTTCATTTACGCAGCAGTTGTTTCGGGGCCTGGGTGGGTTCTGGCAGCTTTTTGACTAAAATTTCAGGTTAATTTATCACGTTAACCGCCTGTTAAGCTTGTGCCGCGATCTTCAGCCTGACCATTGCATCTTTTCAGGGGCTGGAGGGCACGCATGCGCATGCCACCTGCAAAATCGCTGCGTCTCTATGCGGCCTTGATGATTGTGCCGGTCACGGCGCTATCGGTTTCGGTGATGATCCCGGGGCAGGGGCAACGGGTGTTGGCGCATGGTCCGCTGCTGGAAAAACATGACGGGCTGGCCTGCAGCACCTGTCATCTGCCGGCCCTGGGCAGCACGCGGCAACAGATTCAGGCGGAGCTGCGTCATATGGTTGGGCTGCGCCAAACACCGGTTGATTTCGGCTATCAGCCGGTGCGTTCAGATCAATGTCTGCACTGTCACGCCCGCGCCAATGAACGCCATCCGATCTATCAGTTTCAGGAACCCAGGTTCCGCCAAGCGTTGACAGAAGTGGCGGCAACCAGCTGTCTGGGCTGCCATTCAGAACATGGCGATGTGAAAATCCACAGCGGCAGCAGCTTCTGCAGCGCCTGCCATGACGGTCTGGCGCTTAAGACCGACCCGCTGGATGTGTCACATGTGACGCTGATCCGCGAAAGCCGATGGGACAGCTGCATGGGCTGTCATGATTTTCATGGCAACCACGGCCATAACATCCCGGACCGGATCGAAAATGCGCTGCCAATCCATGAGGTGCAGGCCTATCTGCGCGGCGGGCATGACCCCTATGGCGCCTTCAAATACTATCGCGGGGCGACACCATAATGGCGTGGCGGGGCTATAGTTTGGCGATGGCGGGCACCCTGTGTCTGGGGCTTTACCTCTTTGCCTCGGCGCCACCGCCACTGCCCGACCTGGATCAGACCGCCCAGCAGGGGTGTTTGCGCCCGGTTGGTCAGCTGTTTGACAGCGTCAATGCCATCAATCAGGCCGCGCGTGACGTCTACACCCGCGATATTGTTGGCCCGGGCCTGAAATCCGGGCTGCGGTTTGATGAAGACTGGCAGCAGCCAGCGGTTGAGGCGGGCCCTTTGGCGGCGCTGTTTCTGCGCCTGACCTCGGCCAAGCTTGAGGCGATGCCGATCCGGTTGAGCCTCTATCTGGGCTCAGACGCGCCGATCAACAAATCCAACCTCTTTGATGAGGTGCAGTTGCAGCAATTCCGGGCAATGAAAGACAGCCGCGAACCTGTTTTTGCAACGCAGGATGGGTTTGGCCAGATCGCCATGTATCCCGATATCGCAGCTGCGGCGCCTTGTGTGACCTGTCACAATGAACATCGCGACAGCCCCAAGGTAAACTGGGCGTTAAATGATGTCATGGGGGCGACCACCTGGGTCTACCCGGATGAGATGGTCGGCGCTGACCATTATGTTGCCGCGGTGGAGGCGACGTTTCAGGCCGTATCGCTTGCCTATGAGGACTATCTGATCAAAGCGGCTGGGTTCACAGATCCGTTGCAGCCGGGATCTGACTGGCCGGGGGAGACCACCGGCACCCAGCAGGCGGTTTTGCCGGACCGGGAGACCTTCATGCAGCGGGTGCGTCTGACAGCCGGACCCGCTCTGGCGGCGGGGTTGTTGCCCCTCACGCAAGCGGAGGGCAAATGCCAACCGTGATCCAGCACATCCGCCGCGTCCCCTATTCGGGCGGCATCATCTTGGCGCTCATTCTGGTGATCCTGGCTCTGGCTGGTCAGATGGCACTACCCCTGCGCTTGAAACTGCCCAGTTTCGGATTTCAGGTGGTCACCGGGGTGGCTTTGCTGATCTGCCTTGGCCTGCAGTGGATGCTGTTTGCCAAACGTGTTTTGCGCAGCAATCGCAACATCCGTCTGCATCAGAAGCTGCACCGGTGGTGCGGTGTTACTGCAGCCCTGTTGTTTGCCGCCCATGCGGTGCGCATTGGGCATTTGTGGATGTCGGGGCTGAGCATCGTGTTCTTTCTGGTGGCCCTGACCGGGGTGCTGAACCGCGAGGTGTTGGGCTACCGTTCCAACCTTTTGTACCTGATCTGGCTCGGCAGCCATATCGCGCTGTCCGCCGCCCTCTGGCCGCTGATCGCGGTGCATATCTGGGTGGCGCTGGCCTATCAGTATGGCCTGCGTGGCGCAGGGCGGCTGTTGCTGTCTGCGTAACCCCTTCAGGTGGCTTTGATCCCCTGCAGTTCCTGTAGCTTACGCCCCCCTTTCTTTTTCAACGCGCTGCGCCATTTCTTGAGCCATTGAATTGCGCAATTGAGACAGAGAGGTTTGATAGGTGATGAGTGGATTTCACACAGCGAAATCGGTGTTTCAGGGGTTGATGGTGATCGGATGGATGGTTGTCTTCTTCGGTTTGGTGCTGGCGGTTTTGGCGCTGATCGAGGTGGGGGTGCGCGGCTTTGCGGTGACCACCCTGTCGATCAGCTTTTACGGCGTGCTGATTGTCGCCGCGGCTGAGATTGGCACGGCGCAGATCATCACGGCAGAAAAAACATCAGAGATATTGGAGTTTTTGCGGGCGCAGGCGGATCCCGGCAAAGATCACTGATCGCTGTCGATCAGCCCCAACCCCCGCAGGTAGATGCCAATACCGGTTTCCAGCAGATCGTCTGGCGGAAAGGGCGATTGGCTGCCGGGGGAGTTTCGCGCAAACAGTTCCACCACGCCGTGGCTCATCGCCCAGACATGGGCCGAAAACATGCTGGCGGGGGGGCGTTTTTCCGGCGGGATATGTTCCGACAGTTCAGTGGCTGCCCGTTCCATCACATCGCGGGCACGTTTCGCAACCGCCGCCAGTTCCGGGGTTTTGTTGACCGAAATCCCGCTTTCGAACATGGCGATGTAATGGCCGGGATATTTGCGCGCAAAGGCCAGGTAAGCACGCCCCGTGGCTTCAAACGCGGCCAGCGCTGAGGGTTGGCCGGTCTCATAGGCGTATTGCATCACATCGGCAAAGATCTCATAGCCCTGACGCGCCGCTTCGGCGATTAGATCCTCACGACCGGCAAAATGGCGATAGACCGCCGCCGGGGTGACGCCCGCGGTTTTTGCCGCCTCTGACAGGGTGAAGCCGGTGGGGCCTTTTTCCTCAATCAGATGCAGGGCCGCTTCGACCAGCGCCTGGCGCAGGTTGCCGTGATGATAGCCGCGTTTAGCCATCCCAGATCTCGGGGCCTCCACAAATCGATGTGTCCTGCGCGCCAAGTGCCTGCGTGTCCTTATGCGAATAGTCCAATCCGGCAAGGACATGGCGGATGGCGGCCAGTCGAGCCCGCTTTTTGTCATCCGAACGTATAATTGTCCACGGCGCAGTCGCGCTATGGCTGCGATTTAGCGTTTCTTGGATGGCGCTTGTGTAGCTGTCCCAGCGTTTCAACCCCTCAACATCGATCCAGCTGAGTTTCCACTGTTTCAACGGGTCGCCTTCACGTTTCAGGAAGCGGCGCAATTGTTCGCCGCGCCCGACGTTCAGCCAGAACTTCACCAGATGGATGCCGTCATCCACCAGCATGTTTTCAAAGGCACCGACCTGGGAAAAGAAATGTTCGCGCTGATCATCCGTGCAGAAGTCAAAGACCTTTTCCACAACGCCGCGATTGTACCAGCTGCGGTCAAAAAACGCGATTTGCCCGGCACTGGGCAGGTGATCGATGTAGCGCTGGAAATACCATTGGGTCTGTTCCACCTCAGTCGGTTTTGAAAGGGCCACAACCTGCGCGCCCCGGGGGTTGAGGTTTTCGCGGAACCTTTTGATGGTGCCACCCTTGCCGGCGGCGTCGCGTCCTTCAAACACAATTGCAATGCGCGCCCCGGTTTCGCGTGCCCAGCTTTGCATTTTGATCAGCTCAATCTGCAGCGCCGCCATCTCGGCCTCATAGGTCTTGCGCTTGATCTCTTCGCGGTAGGGGTAGCTTGGCAACAGGATGTCATCCTTGCCGGCGCTGCGCAGCTGTTCGCGGATCGCCTCAGGGGCATCGGTCTGGTGATACTGGCTGATCGCGCCGTCAAAGGGCAGGGGCATCCGGGGCACTCCGGTCAAAGGACGAGGGTTTATGTCCCTGTAATATGGGGGCTTTGGCGGATTAGCGCAATCCGGCACGATGGGCGGCGCGGTGAATGATGCGCATCACATCTTCGCGCGCCACATGGTGGGGCATATGGCCGATGCCACGCAGCAGGGTCAGGTTGGAATCGACGATCTTCTTGGCCAGCGGAATGGCGTGAATATCGACCGAGACCGTGCGATCGGCCTCACCATGGATAATTTCCGTCGGCGTGGTGATCGAGGCATAGAGCGGTTCCAGCGCTGCCAGTTCGCGTACTAGATTGGCCCGGTGCAGCGCGTTGGTGCGCAGACACTTGCGGCGCAGGGTCAAGGGCGCGCCGATATGGCTGCCATACCCCAGCGGCGGGCGTTGCGGGGCAAAAACTTCTGCCAGTTCGCTTTGCACTTTGCTGTCAGGCAGGAAGGCGGTGATCAGCGGCGCGGAAAACTGGCTGAGCACCGGGTTGGAGTTCAGCCAGTAATGCAGCGGCATGCCGGGATCAAACGGGTAGGCTGGGGCGCCCAGCGTGACCAATGCGGCCAGGCGGTTGGGAAACCGCGCGGCCCATGCCAGTGCAACCGATCCGCCATAGGACTGGCCCACCACAATGGGCAGATGTGCGCCAAGGGCGCCGGCAGCCTTTTTCAAAACACGCGCCTGTTCGACGATCGAGTTGTCGGAGGGCAAAAGGTCCGTGTAGCCCATGCCAGGGCGATCCATCACCAAAACGCGGTAGCTGCTGGCCAGACGATCCGCCAGCGAATGGGTGAAATCGCGTGAATTGCCCGACAGTCCATGGATCAGCACTACATCCGGGCCGCTTTCGCCTTTGACAACCACATGGACCTTGCGGCCGTCAACGTCGACAAACTCTCCCTCAGGCGGAAAGTCCTTTTCCGCCTGAAGCTCTGCCGCGCTGGCGCGGATATGTGTCCATCCGCCCAGACCCGTCAGCAAAACAAGAAGAGTGGTTAAGGCGTCAGTCACGTCTCTCGCTGCCGATATCGTCCATATTGAACGCGGTTGTCTGGTAAATCTGGTTGATCCAGTTGCCGTAGAGCAGATGCGCGTGGCTGCGCCAGCGGTTCTGCGGATCGCGGGAGGGATCATCCTCGGGGTAGTAGTTCATCGGCACGTTGATCTCGGTGCCCGCATCCACGTCGCGGTCGTATTCTTCTTTCAGCGTGCCACTGTCATATTCGAAGTGGTTGAAGATATAGAGCGCCCGGTGTTTGGGATCCTCAATCAGGCACGGGCCCACCTCATCACTGCCCAGGAGCGTCACAAGGTCCGACTTTCCGTCCACCTCAGACTGGCTGATTTCGGTCCAGCGGCTGACCGGGATCACGCAGTCATCCGAAAACCCGCGCAGATAGGGCGAGGCCGGGGCGCGGTTTTGATGGCGGAAACAGCCAAAGGCCTTGTGGTCCAGCATATGTTTGGCGACACCGTTGAAATGGTGGATCATCGCCATGCCGCCCCAGCAGACGCCGAAGGTGGAATGCACATGGGTCTGGGTCCATTCAAAGACCTCAGTCAATTCCTGCCAATAGGTGACCTCTTCAAACGGCAGATGCTCAATCGGCGCGCCGGTGATGATCAACCCGTCAAACTTCTCGCCTGAGGCTTTGACCTCGTCAAACGGGCGGTAGAAGCTGGCCATATGTTCGGCGGCGGTGTTTTTGGTCTGATGTTCACTCATCCGGATGAGTGTCAGCTCAATCTGCAACGGGGTGGCGCCGATCAGGCGGGCGAACTGGTTCTCCGTCTGGATCTTTTTCGGCATCAGATTGAGCAGGCCGATTTTCAGCGGTCGAATGTCCTGCCGCATGGCCCGGTCGTCCGACATCACCATCACGCCTTCGCGCGAAAGCACGTCAAAGGCAGGCAGGTCGGCGGGCAGTTTAATCGGCATTTTATCCGGGCTCCTCTGGAAGCATTGGGTGATTACGAAAGTCGAAACCTAGGGTGGGTTTCAGCTGTGCTCAAGTGACTTTGCAATCAACATGCCGAAATCTTCAGCGGATTTGACCGTGGCCACCTCTTCCATGGTCAGCGTGATGCCCCAATTGCGCGCCATCGCCTCATAGCGCGGCTGGCGGTGGGCCAGCGCCTGGGCATAGGTCCAGCGGATAAACTCATCTGGGTCGACCTGTTCCGGGGTCATTTTGAACAGGGTCAGATATTCGGTCCAGACCCGATCAAGGAAGGCCGCTTGATAGGACATCGGCTTGGGCGCACGATCAAAGCGGCGGATCAGCTCATCGGTATGGGCCTCATCACCCTTCAGCCAGACCAGCAGCGTGTTGTTGGCAAGCGTCTTCAGGATCGGATCATTGGGATCTTCGGGGTCCACCCATTCACAGATCGACCCACCGGTGTCGCAGATGAAATGCGGATAGCCATAAAGCGCCTCAGCGCGCTCAATGAAATAGGTGGTGTCCATCAGCGCCTTGATCTCGGCCTGACGGAACTGTTCCTGACGGCGGGTGTATTCCTCATAGGGCAGGCCGCCTTTGGCCGGATCGCCGGGTTTGCCCAGATAAGAAGACACCGGCGTCAGGTTCTCAAACGTGATGTTAGAGCTGATATGGATCGAGTCCGACATCAAGAGTTCACGCAGGAACGGCACCTTCATCGCCTCACGTTTGGCGTTGTCGGCGATATATTCGCCCATGTAGCGGGTGCCGATGCGGTAATCGATGGAGTAGTGAAACCAATCGCCCTGATCGCGCAGAATGTTGGACAGGTAGGTTTTGCCCAACCCCGACATGCCAAAAAACAAGATGCGCTTCTGCGGCGCCTTCAGCCAATCGTCTGCACTGCGATAGATCATTTCTTTCCCCGTATTGCTGCTAGTGTCCTAGCTTTGGCCGCCTGAAGCGTCAATGTTTCAAAGGGGGAAGGCGGCGCCGGCCGCTAAAGGGCCGGTGCCTGTTGCAGCGGTGCCTAGGTTTTCAACATCCGCGCTTGGTCCGGGTGACGTTGGAAGATGCGTTCTGTTGGGTGATCTGCGGGGGTTGGGAACAGGTCCGTCACCTGCTGACGTGCCGCTGCGGGCCAGTCTGCGGGGCTGGGCGGCGCGGTTTTATCGGCGTCAATATCCAAATCGGTGCGGGCAAAGATCTGGTGCAGCTGGTTGCGGATGCCATCGGGCAGGTCGGTGAATTCCGGCAGGTACCACAGGGTCAAGAGGCTCCGCTCCGCGCCTGAGGTATTGGCATAGGCCGAATGCAGCAGCCGGGAATCCATGATGACCAGATCGCCAGCAGTGACCTCCACCGCGACCTCATCGGGGTGGCTGGCAAAGGCGCGGCTTTGCAGATCTTCGGCGCGGCTCAGCGCGTCGCCATGGGCGTCAGGCAGATCATGCAAAGGGTGCCAGCGCCGGTGACTGCCCGGGATCACCCGCAGGCAGCCGTTTTCCGGCCGTGTATCCGACAGGTAGTACATCAAGCCGATGCCCATGGGCGCGGCGCGGTATGAGATCTCCTCGGACCAGCCCCACCAGTCCTGATGCCAGAACAATGGCGGCGCTTTGCCGGGTTTGGAAATCAGGTAGCCAGCCAGCCAGCGGATATCGTCATATCCCAGGCCCTGCAGCAGCGGCAGAACATCCGGGTGGGCCACGATTTCGGCAAATTCGGGGTGGTCGCCAAAGTTACAGAGCGATCCGGTGGCTTTGAATTTTTCCCGGTGCGCGGCGTCCAAACCGTCCAGCACAGTAGCAGTGATGCGGCGCAATCCGGTCAGGGTTTCTGGGCTGAGGAAGCCCGGGACGATGACATATCCATCGCGTTCAAATCGGGTTTTAAGCTGCGACATGTGGGGTGTCCTGTGTCAGATGAAGCTGGCCATCGGCAAGCGTGCCAATGGCGCCAAGGTCTTGATTGAGAAAAGTTAACGAAGCTGCTGCGCCCTGACGGATCTGGGCCAGATCCGGGCGGCCAATGGCCCGGGCGGGATTGCCGGCTGCCATGCGCAGAGCTTGGGGCAGGGGGGTGCCCACCTGCTGGACCATATTGCGCAGCGCCTCATCCATCGCCAGATGCGCCCCCGCCAGCGTGCCCTTGGCATCGCTCAACCGGTTGCCATCGCGATGAATCTCCACACCGTGGATCTGGAACTGCCTGGTTGTGCCAGCCAGCGTCAGCATGGCATCGGTGACCAGACACAGGTGATCGGGCATCAGCCGGGCGGCAATACCGACATTGGCGAAATCAACATGCACCCCATCCGCGATGATCCCGGCATAGAGTTGCCGCGCAGCCAAAACAGCGCCCACCACCCCCGGTTCACGGCTGGTCAGCGGCGACATGGCGTTCCACAGATGGGTGGCGCCGCGCAGCCCTTCGCGGATCGCGCTTTGCATCTCTGCATGGCTGGCGGCGGAATGTCCGGCGAAAACCGTTACGCCCGCATCGCTCAGGCGGCGGATCTGACCCGCCGCGGTGCATTCGGGCGCAAGCGTCAGCAAAAGCGTGCCGCAGGTCCCGTCAGCGGCGCTGGCCTGAAGGTACCGCATGTCCTCAGCACCAAGCGGGCGAATGCAATGGGGTGGGTGAATGCCGGGGCGGTTGGGCGACAAAAACGGCCCCTCCAGATGCACACCGGCAATGCCCGGGGTGCCGGCCATGCGGGCCTCAGCCACAGCAGCAACGGCCTGTTGATAGCGGATGCCCTCATCGGTGATGAAGGTCGGCAGGATATGGGCGCTGCCCCCCTGACGGGCGCCATGGGCAATCTCCGCAACCGCTGCGGCGTCGGTCTGATCATTGAATTGTACGTCATTGGCGCCATTGATCTGCAGGTCAATAAACCCCGGCGCGGCGATGGCGACTTGCAGGTCCACATCGCCCTGACGTGGGGTGATCGCGGCGATGCGGCCCTGTTGCACCTCTATCACCACATCCTGCAGCGGCGCATTGGAACTGCCGTCATAAAGCTGTGCGGCGGCGATGCGCAGATCCTTCGCGGGGCTCAGCGTGTTAGGCGGCATCTTCACGGCCCTCCGGGTGAACGGTTTGGTAATAATCAAGGTGCTGCAGCTCCGCGGCTGCTGCGGCGTCCAGTACAACGGTGGTGTTCTGGTGCATTTGCAGGCTGGAGGCCGGGCAGGCCGCGCTCAGCGGTCCCTCGATCATCTGCGCTGCGGCTTTGGCTTTGCCGGGCCCGGTGGCCAGCAGCACGATTTTGCGCGCGTCCAAAATGGTACCGATGCCCACGGTGATGGCGTATTTCGGCGGTTGCTCCCCCGCAGCAAAATAGCGCTTGTTGGCGGCAAGCGTGGCACTGGTCAGGGTTTTCACCCGGGTGCGCGACGCCAGCGAGGAGCTGGGTTCGTTAAACCCGATATGGCCGTTGGGCCCCAAGCCCAAGAGCTGCAGATCAATCGGTCCGTTCGCTGCGATCAGCGCATCATACCGGGTACTTTCGGCGGCTGCATCCGGGGCATCCCCCTTGGGCAGGTGGGTGTGACCGGGGGCAAAGTCCGTCTGTGCAAACAGCGTGTCCTGCATAAAGTGATGATAGGAACAGGGATGATCCGCGGGCAGGCCAACATATTCATCTAAGTTGAAGCTGAGGGTTTCAGCAAAAGACACCTGCCCGTTACGGTAGGCGGTGACAAGCCTTTGGTAGACCGGCGGCATCGTGCCCCCGGTTGCCAACCCCAGCCGGGCCTGCGGCTTGGCTCGGACGGTGGTGAGGATCTGCTGCGCCACGCGTTCTGCAGCGGCTTCGGCGGTTGGGAAGATTAGGGTTTTCATTTGGTATTACCAAATCCTCTAATTTGGTGCAAAACTGATCTGCTATAGCGGATATTTTCCCGATCGCAAAAGATTTTCCGCGGGGTCTTGACCGAATTCCACATTTTGGTATCTCCATATGCAAGAATTCGGAGGCAAAAATGGCAAATGTCGATGATATCGCCCTCGCGCAGGCATCCACCGGCGCAGAACGCCTGGCGGAGACGCTGATGGAGGAGATCCGTTCAGGCGTGATTGCGGATGGCGCACCTTTGCCGTCTGAGCGGGATCTTTGTGCCCGGTTTGATGTATCGCGCCCCTTGGTGCGGGCGGCACTCATGCAACTGCAGCTGCGCGGTTACGCCAGTCAGGAGGCCACCCGACGTCCACGCGCCTGCAAACCCACCGTGGGCCGGGTCTTTGCCGCGGCGGGGGCAGGGCTGCGCGATGTTTTGGGCACGGTGGAGGCCACCGCCCATATGGATCAGATGCGCCAGTTTATTGAGGTTGGTGCGGTGCGTCAGGCTGCGCAGGAGGCTTCGAACCTGCAGCTGGCCCAGATCCACCGGGCGTTGGAACGGTGTTATGCAGCGTTGCAGGATGATGCGCGGTTTGCCCGGGCGGATGCGGATTTTCACCGGGCCATCGTGGCTGTGGTGCAAAACCCGATCCTGCTGGAACTGCACGACCGCTTTGTTTTTGACATGGTGGCCAGCCGCCCCACCGCTCCTGAACGGGTGGAGATGAACCGGCAAAGCTACGAAGAACACCGCCAGATCTATGAGGCGATTGCCGCCAGCAATCCAGAGGCCGCGATGGACATTATGGATCGCCACCTGTCCCGTGCCTATCGCAGCCGCCTCAGCAAACCCGCGCGCCTGTCCCCAGACACCGCTGAATAACCCGAAAGAAAGCACACCGATGACTGTTTTGACCCAGTTGCGTCAGGGCCTCGTGGCCTCTTGCCAGCCCGTGGATGACGGCCCGATGGATGATCCCCGGATCACTGCAGCCATGGCGCTTGCGGCCGAGGCCGGCGGCGCAAATGGCCTGCGGATCGAAGGGCTGGACAATCTGGCCGCAACCCGGCCGCTGACCAAACTGCCGATCATTGGCATTGTGAAACGCGATCTGGACAATTCCGAGGTGCGGATCACCCCGTTTCTGGAGGATGTAGCGGGTCTGGCGGATCTGGGCGCGGATATCATCGCCTATGATGCCACCCAGCGCCCGCGTCCGGTGCCGACCGCAGACATCGTTGCGGCGATCAAAGCGGCGGGCAAGCTGGCGATGGCCGATGCGGCAACGCTGGCCGATGGCGAACAAGCGCTGGCAGAGGGGGCGGATATTCTTGGCACCACCCTGTCGGGTTATGCTTATGAGATTGCGCCGGCTGGTGCCGCGCCGGATTACCCACTGATCCGCGCCTACAAGGACCTGGGTGCCTTTGTCATGGCGGAGGGGCGCCTCAACACCCCTGAACGCGCGGAAGAGGCCATGCGGCAGGGCGCTGACTGCGTGACCGTCGGCAGCGCGATCACCCGGGTGGAACATATCACCGGCTGGTTTGCCGCAGCGGTGGCGCGGGGCGCAGATGGTTGAGGCATCTCACATAACGGCGCCATCGGGCGTGGCGGTGGATTTTGGCGGCACCAAAATCTCAGCCACGCGGCTGGTCGATGGCACGCCGCAGGACAGTTTGAAAATTGCCACCGACGGGGCCGCCTCCGCCGCGGATCAGGTGGCGGCGATCTGTGACTTGCTGGACCAGCTGGCGCTGCAGCCGCAGGAAGTGGTCGGCGTAGCGCTTGCAGGCCGTGTGGACCGGGAGGGCTGCTGGCATGCGCTGAACACCGAAACCCTCAGCGATGTGCAGGCGGTGCCATTGCGCGCCATCCTGTCGGACCGTCTGTCGCGTCCGGTCACGGTGCAAAATGATGCGGTGGCGGCTGCGATTGGCGAATACCACTTCGGTGCCGGGCAGGGCTGCCGCGATTTCGCCTTCCTGACCGTCTCCACCGGTGTCGGCGGTGGGCTGGTGCTGGACGGCCGGCCAGTGATATCAGCGCGGGGGCTGGCGGGGCATGTGGGGTTCACTACCTCGACCCTTGGCGATCGCCGCTGTGGCTCGGGGCGGATGAATACGGTGGAAAGCCGTGCTTCAGGGCGTGCGATCGCCCATTATGCCGCTGAAATGGGCCAGGATGGCCTGACCGCCAAGGATGTATTTGAAGCGCATCTTTACGGGCAGGACTGGGCCAGCGAGTTGATTGCGACCAGCGCCCAAGCGGTGGCTGAACTGATTGGCAACCTGACCTCACTACTGGACCTGGACCGGGTCGCAATTGGCGGCAGCATCGGCATGGCCGAGGGCTATCTGGATCAGGTTCGCGCCCATCTGGCAGCGGAGCCTGCGATTTTCCGACCTGACTTGGTGTCTGTCGCCTTGGGGGCTGAAGCGGCCCATGTGGGGGTTCTGACGCTGCGCTGATAGACCACCCCCGGCCCAGTGACCTCTCAAAGGTCCCCGGCGCGGCGGATTTGATCCAGCGTATCGGGCGCCAGCGGCGTGCCATCCGGGGCCAGGGCGTGACCTGAAAACACCGCCACATGTGCCGGGATCAACGTGTCGTGCCGGGCTTCCTCGACAAAGATGTGTTTGGTGCTTTCCGCAGGCACATCCAGCCAATTTGGATCATCCAACGTGCCACTGTAGAGCCCCGCCGCACCGCCAAACCGATCAAAGGTCTGATAAAGCTTGGTGCCGCAGGTTTCGCAGAAATGGATATGGATCGCCTCACCGCTGCCCGCGGAAATATGCGTGTAACGCTTCGGCGTGCCCTGCAGCAGGGCGATATCTGCAGCGGGCAGGGCGGGCTGTGTCATCTGCGCCGCCCCGGTGGAGCGCTGGCAAAACCGGCAATGGCAGATGGTCAGCCGCTCGGGCATCTTGGCAACCTCATAACGGATCGCACCGCAAAGGCATCCGCCCTGTGCTGTGCTGGCCTTGGTCGGGTTTGTTTGGTCTGCCGCTGCCATATCTATACCCCCTTGATAACGTGCCGCTATTAGCGCGTGCCAAAGGGTCTGAGGCAAGCGGGTTTATCCGTGAAACGCCGTTTTCAACGCCGCAACATAGTCGCGCAACATCTGCCCGCCGATCCCTGTGTCAACGCCCGCAACCTCACCGGCGTGGAACATGCCGGGATAGCTGCGAAACTCGGCAGGCACACCAGCTGCGTTCAGCCGTGCCGCATAATCGCGATCCTCATCATGGAAGAGGTCCACATCGCCCACCGGGATGAAGGCCGGGGGCAGGCCGCTCAGGTCAATGGCCCGCGCCGCCGCAGCCCCTGCCTGGGCCTCAGCCCTTGGGGTGCCGTTCAGATACATCTCCCAGGCGGACAGGCTGTCAGCCCGGCACCAGACCGGATGATCCACCGCCTGACCCGAGGCGGTGTCATGCAGGTTGTCGATCATTGGATAGAGCAGCAGCTGAAAACAGATCGGCAGGTTGCCATTGTCGCGATTGTGCAGGCACAGCCCCGCCGCCAAACCACCCCCGGCACTGGCCCCGCCCACCGCGATGCGGCTGGGATCAATGTTGAGGTGATCCGCATTGTCATGCGCCCATTTCAGCGCGGCAAAACTGTCCAGCATCCCCGCCGGATAGGGATGTTCGGGGGCCAGCCGGTAATCGACGGAAATCACGGTGCAGTTTGCCCCTTCGGCAAAGAGGGGACCGTTCCAGGTGTCCTCCCCATGGCCCATGATATAGCCGCCGCCATGCAGCCAGATCAGGCAGGGTTTGGCGCCGCCGTCCGGCTGTTCCGGACCCTCAAAGATATAGAGGTCCACCGCACCGTCTGGCCCCTCAATCACTTCTTTACGGGGCAGGGTGCTGCCCCCCATCGGGCGGCTGCCATAGCGTTCGGCGGAGCGTTTGCGGATCATCGCCATCGTGTCGCGCAGGATCGGGATCATCGGATCGTCCGCCACAAAGGTGGTCAGCAGCTCCGGGTCAACACGGGTCAGTTGGCGCATTCAAGTCTCTCCAAATCGGTGATCCAGTAAGACAGCAGCGGATCCTGCGTCGACCGGAGGAAGTCTGTCAGCCCGGCGCGCAGGTCGTTCAAGTGAAGGGCGGCATCCGGGTTGGTTGCTATGTTGTGGCATTCGCCGGGATCTTTTGCCAGATCAAAGAGTTCCTCACCCTGGCCGCGGTGCCAGATGTATTTTAACGTGTCGCGCTGGATCATGCGCCAATCGGTAACCTTCATCCAATCGCCCAGCGGGGTGTGCAACGCAAAGCGATCAGGCGCCTGTGCCGTATCAGGACTGAGCAGATCGCGCCCGCGCCACGCACCCCCTTGCAGCCCGCAGGCCGCAGCAAGGGTTGGGGCAATATCGATCAGGCTGGCCGGTCTGTTGCTACGGCCGGTCGGGCCATCCCCCGGCAACCGGATCAGCAGCGGCACCCGCAGGCTTTCCTCAAAAGGCACCATTTTCTGCCAGAGGCCATGGGCACCCAGGTTTTCGCCATGATCGGAGGTGAAAACAATGATGGTGTTCTCCATCAACCCTTCCTCCTGCAGGGTTTGCAACAGCTGGCCGATGAAGTGATCCACCATGCTGACAAAGCCCCAATAGACCGCATATGCAGCGCGCCAATCTGCGAAATCATCCCCCTGATCGTGAAACAGATCGCGGTAGTAGCTGCTGGTATGAACGGGATGTTCACCCGGCTGCGGGCCGAAGTTTTCAGGCGCTGGCACGTCAGCCGGGTCATACATGGAAAACCACGGATCCGGGATCATGAAGGGTGGATGCGGCCCGTTGAGCGAACAGACCTGGAAAAACGGCCTGTCCGGATCGCGGCTGCGCAGCATGTCGATGGCGAAGCCGGTGATATAGGCCTCGTTGGTTTTATCGACCGGCAGATCCTGTTTGTGGACCTTCGGGGTCGACATATGCGGCGGGCGGGCGCTGCGGGTGGCCGGATCATTGAACATCCAGCCGTCATTCAGCCCCTGATCCAGGCACCACTGGGAATAGGTGGCAGTGCTGTCGCCATCGTGGCGGTCGGTGAACTGGGCGATGTTGTCCTCCCCCAGATGCCATTTGCCCGCGTAATTGACCTGATAGCCTCCGGCGCGAAAGTGATCGAGCATATCGCAGCGCTGTAGCGCGCTTCCATCGTTGGACATCATCGCGCGCTCGGACGGGTAATGCCCGGTGAACAGCGCGGCGCGGGACGGTGTGCAGAGGGGCGATGGCGTGATGGTGTTTTCAAAACAGAGGCCCTCCGCCGCCAGCCGATCCAGATGCGGGGTTTTGCAGGGCGTCTGGCCCAGAAACCCCAGGGTATCCGCGCGCTGTTGATCGGTCAGGATCAGCAGGATGTTTGGCTGTGTTTCTGGCATCGTTTCTAACCTGTTAACGCGCGCCGGCCATCTTTTGGCCGGCGCAATTTCGTTTAGGAATAGGTGTTTACTCGGCGAAGTTCACCTTTTCGCCGTCCCAGCTGATCAGGAAGCTCCCGGCGCGGGGTTTGCGATCACCACCTTCGCCACCGACAACCAGCAGGCCATCATCCGTGGTGAAAGTGGCGCCATAGGCCAGACCTTCGGGCAGGTCGTTGACCTGTTTCCAGGCCCCGTTCAGGCGCACGTAGACGTCATCATTCCAGGTTTTCGTCAGGCCCTGATGGCTGAACCACTGACCGGCAAAGGCATTGGCCCGCGCGCCGGGGAAGTTGGCGCCACCGGCCACAATCAATGCGCCGTTTGACCAGCCCGCATAGGGTGCGGCCAGACCTTCGGACAGATCATCGCCCGCCTTTGTCGGGATCGGGGCCACCTGTTGCCAGCTGGCGGTATCGCCGCTGAAGGAGACCTGTTTGATCTGCGGCGTGCGCAGGCCCGGCTTAATCTCCCCATTGATCAGCAGGATATCATCGCCGCTTTCGACAAGGGCGGCACCGGTGTTGGGCAGGTAGGGATTGTCGCCCAGATCGGACCATGAATTGGTGGAAATGGTGTAGACCAAGGTCTTGGAATTCCAGCGATAATCGCCAGGTTCCATCCCCATGTAGTCATCAACGATCTTTTGCCACTTCTCGGGTTCTGCCTCCTTGTCGGTGGTCAGAACGTCGTTCAGATATTGATCAAACAGCTCTTTGTTGTAGCCACCGAAGATCGCAATCCGGTCTTCATCCAGCGCGTAAGCCGTGGCGCCCAGCAATCCAGCTGGCGTTTGGGTGTCCAGCTTGGCCCAGCTGTTGGTGGCCAGATCATAGGCATGTACATCGGTGAAAATGATCGGCGCCACGTCATCGGCATTGACCTTGCCGGAGCCGGAGAAGACGTAGAGTTTGCCGCCCGCTAGCGCCGAAGCTGCGCCAGATGGCACCGGGCCGGGGAAACTGGCCAGCGCCTGCCAGCCAGCGCCGGGATCCGCCAGATCCATCGAAAACAGCGCATCACCGCCGGAGCCAAGGCCGATCACAGCCGTGGTGCCGGATTGGCCGGACACGCCGTTTTTGATCGCGGTGGGCAGATCGGGCCAGCTGTCAGCCATGGCCCCGGTGGCGAGAAGGGAGAGGGTTGTTGCAGCAACCCCGCTCTTCAAATTTGCAAACATAATATCCTCCTTAGTTTGCAAGTGGTTAATCTAAATTTCTCACTTCAGTGGCACCCGCTGAGCCGCGGAGATCGGGAGAGTGCGGCCGCAAGCGACCGCGCCCCCGGCCAGCGGGTGCCGATAAAACCTTTTTGGTATTTCGGGGGGCTGTGGCTCAGGCCTCAGCCAATTCCCCCGCGTAGTGGCAGGCGGCGAAATGTGGGGTGCCGCCCCGATCGTATTCTTTCAGTTCCGGCACCTCGCTGCGGCAGGTGTCGGTGGCAAAGCGGCAGCGCGGGTTGAACGGGCAGCCCTTGGGTGGGTTCATCGGCGACGGCACGTCGCCTTCCAGCACGATCCGCTCGGTCTTTTTATCCAGATCCGCCACCGGGATCGCCGACAGCAGCGCCTGCGTATAGGGGTGCAGCGTGTCGGCATAGATATCCTCGGTGCGCGCCAGTTCCACGATGCGGCCCAGATACATCACCGCGATACGGTCGCAGATATATTCGGTCACGCTGAGGTCATGGGTGATGAAAATATAGGTGAGGTTGCGTTCCTTCTTGAGGTCCATCAGCAGCTTCAGCACCTGCGCCTGGATCGAAACATCCAGCGCCGAAACCGCCTCATCACAGACCACCAGCTCCGGATCGATACAGAGCGCCCGGGCAATGCCGATCCGCTGTCGCTGACCGCCGGAGAATTCATGCGGATAGCGATCCATATAATCGCGTCTGAGGTTCACCGCCTCCAGCAGATCGCCTATGATCTTGCGCCGCTCGGCCTTGGATTTCACCCCGTAGCGTTTCAGCGGATCCTCAAGTGAGCCAAAGATGGTAAACGCCGGGTTGAGCGAGGAATGCGGATCCTGAAAAACGATCTGTAACTTCTTGCGATAGTTGACCATTTCGCTATCTGGCAATCCGCGTAGCTGCACGTCGCCTTCGGCGCCGTGGTAGGTAATCTCCCCGCCTGTGGGGCGCACCAGTTGCAGGATCGACTTGCCCAATGTGGTCTTGCCGCAGCCGGATTCCCCCACAAGCCCCAGCACCTCACCGCGTTTCACATCCAGATTGATGCCATCCACGGCCTTCACATGGCCGGTGACCCGTTTGAACAGGCCGGAGCGCACGCCAAACCACGTTTGTACCCCGCGCAGCGACAGGATGTTTTCCTGATGATCCTGAGCCTCAGACATTGTCAAAGATCTCCTTGTAGCGGTGGCACATCACACGGTGGGTGTCGGTGATATAGTCTTCGGATTGGGGCTGCTGGCAGGCGGCGGTGGCGTAGTCACAGCGCGGTTCAAACTGGCAGCCGGGGGGGCGTTCGTAAGGATCCGGCGTGGCGCCGCGGATCGATTTGATGTCCTGATCCTTGCCGCGGCCCAAGACGGGCACAGAATCCAGCAGGGCGCGGGTGTAGGGGTGACGCGGGGTGCGCAGCACCTCATCCACGGTGCCCGCTTCGACGATGTTGCCCATGTACATGACGGCCACATCATCGGCCAATTCGGCAATCACCCCCATATCATGTGTGATCAGCATGATGGCGGTGCCGTGCTCCTCTTTCAGCTGGTTCATCAGCCGGAAGATCTGCGCCTGAATGGTCACGTCCAGCGCCGTTGTCGGCTCATCCGCGATCAGGATTTTCGGGGCGCAGGACATGGCCATGGCAATCATCGCCCGCTGCCGCATCCCGCCCGAGTAATTATGCGGGAACTCCTTGGCGCGTTTTTCCGGCATCGGGATGCCCATGTCCTTCAGCAGATCCACCACCTTTTCACCCCGCGCTTTGGGGCTGAGGTCGGTGTGATATTGCAGCGCCTCGGCGATCTGGAAGCCGACGGTGTAAACCGGGTTCAGCGCGGTCATCGGATCCTGAAAGATCATCGCGATGTCATCGCCACGCAGCCGCCGCATGTCTGCACCGTCACGTTCCAGCTGATCGATGCGAATTTCGCCTTCGGTCTCAGAGTGATAGGTGATCGATCCCTGCTCGATCCGGCTGAGCCGCGGCAATAGCTGCATGATCGAGGAGGCGGTGACGGACTTGCCGCAGCCGCTTTCGCCCACGATGCCCAGCGTCTTGCCTTTGCGGATGTCAAAGGACACCCCGTTGAGCGCCTTGTTGCAGCGGTTGTTGGTATAAAAGAAGGTCTGAAGATCCTTCACGGAGAGGGCGAGATCAGTCATGTCGCTTACCCTTGCAAAGTCGGATCGGTGGAGTCGCGCAGACCGTCACCAATGAAGTTCACACTCAGAACAAAGAGCGAGATCACGCTCCCCACTGGCAGCCAGAGCCACCAGTTGTTCTGCAGCACGCGCAGATCCTGCGCAACGTTCAAGATGTTGCCCCAGGTCGGCACCGACAGCGGCACGCCAAGGCCAAGGAAGCTGAGCCCCGCTTCGGCCAGAATGAACATGGCGGTCGACAGGGTGATGTTCACCATAATCGGGCCAAGGGCGTTGGGCAGGATATGTTTGTAGCAGATCTTGACCGTCGGCACGCCGAAGCTGCGCAACGCCTGCACGTATTCCTCTTCGCGCAAGGACAGCATCTTGGCCCGCGCCATCCGGTACATCGGCGCCCAGCCAGTCAGCACAAAGATGATGATAAGGTTCATCAGGCTTTGACCTGCAATCGATACCAGCAGCAGCACCAGAATGATCTGCGGGAAGGACATAAAGATCTCGGAAATCCGCAGCGCCACGGTGTCAATCCAGCCGCCTTTGTAGCCGGTGTAACAGCCAATCCCGACGCCAATTACCGCCGCCATCAGGGCAGAGCCAAGGCCGACAAGGATCGAAATGCGGCCGCCGTATAGGATCCGGGCAAACACATCGCGGCCGGTGCGGTCGGTGCCAAGCAGGTGGTCCCAGCTGGGCGGTTTCAGCATGGCGCGCAGGTTGATTTTCTGCGGGTCATGTTCCGTGAGCAGCGGCGCGAAGATCGACATCAGCAGGATCACCGAAAAGATCACCAACCCCACCATCGCCAGACGGTTCGCCATCAGCTTGCGCAGGGCGCGGCTGCCTTTGGCGGGCTTCAGCTGCCCGGCCTCTTCCATGGCGCGGATCTTGTCGAATTTTTTATCAAGAGCGGCTTGTTTCATGTCTCTATCCTCCGCCTCAGCCCAGTCGCACGCGTGGGTCAATGAGCGCGGTCAGCACGTCCACGATCAGACTGGCCATCAGCACGGCAAAGACCGACAGCAGCGCAATCATCATCACCAGCGGGTAGTCCGATCCGCGCACTGCGCCGATGAACTCGGACCCGATGCCGGGCCATTGGAAGACCTGTTCGATGATGACCGAGCCACCGATCAGGGTCGGCAGGCGGAAACCGATCAGCACCACCACTGGGGTCAGCGCCACACGGAAGCCGTGGATCAGGTTGATGCGCCAGGCCGGCAGGCCCTTGGCGCGGGCGGTGCGGATGAACTCTCGGCTGAGGCTGTCCAGCATCGAAGAGCGCGCATAGCGCATCACGCCGGCGGTCATCATCAGCGACAGCACAATGCCCGGCAGAACGATGTGGGGCAGGCGGTCAAAGATCGTCTCATAGCCGGGCAGCAAACGGCCACCGGCGGGCAGCCAGCCCAGGTTCAGGGCGAAAATCAGGATGGCCACAAGGCCAAAGAAAAACTCGGGGATCGACACACCCAGCATGCCAACAACGGTGAGCGCGTTATCGGTGCCCGAGCCGCGGCGCAGCGCTGACAAGGTGCCCAGCACACAGCCGATCAGGGTCGAGAACACCAACGCAAAGACCGACAGTTCCAGCGTCGCAGGCAAACGGTCCAGCACAATGGTCGAGATCGCAACGCCACCTGACAGTGAGTGGCCAAAGTTGCCCTGAACCACATTGGTCAGCCAGATCCAGTAACGTTCCAGGAAGGTCTTGTTCAGCCCCAGCGCTTCGCGCATTTCGGCAAACTGTTCCTCCGTCATCCGGGCGGCGGCTTCGGGATCGATCATATGAGAGACGGCGTCACCGGGCGTCAGTTCAAGGCCCAGATACACAAGAAAACTGATGACCAGCATCATCGGGATGGTGATCAGCAACCTGCGGATAATAAATGTCAGCATGAGGGGTGCTCTTGGTCAGAGTGTCTCGCAGCCCCCCGTGAGGGGCTGCGAGGTGAGGTCTGTTTAGGCTAGCTTACTTGCTGGCGGCCTTCGGGAAGGCGTTCATGCGCAGCGAACGGGTGTAGGGGATGTCCGCAGGGACGATCCGCATGTGATCCATCGCTTCCAGCGAGGCCACATCGGCCACCGATTTGGTGAAACCAAAGTCCAGACGACCCGAGGCGGCGTTGGTCACAACGTTGCCGTCGTTTTCACCGCTGGGGAAGGCCACGATCTCATCGATGTTGGCTTCGCCGCCGTGATAGCCCGCGAAAGGCACAAAGCGCACATAGTCGTTCATCTGCACTTCGGCGATCTTATAGGGGCCCGACCCAACCGGGTTCTGCCAGAACGGATGCTGCTGGAACTCAGCCGGGTTCACGTCACCCAGCAGGTGCTTGGGCAGCGGTGCAAACTGGCTGAAGGTCAAGAAGACGTTCGGATCCAGCTGGCTCATGTTCAGGGTGATCACATCGCCTTCGACCGACATGCTCTCAATCGCTTCAAAGGTCGACTGGAACACAGCGTTGATGCCCGGAACCTTCTTGGCGGTCTCAATCGACCACAGAACATCTTCGGCGGTCAGCGGCGCGCCGTCATGCCAGGTCAGCCCGTCCTTCAGATCGAAGGTTACGGTCAGACCATCGTCAGAGACCGAGTAGTCTTCGGCCAGTTGGCCACCGGTCGGGGCCAGCGATCCGTTGGCGGTCAGCAGACGGTCCAGTCCGATTTTCGAGAAGACATAGATGCCCGGGTTCAGCCAGGGATGCTCAAAGAACTGCGCCGGTGCGGTGTTGGTGTAGAGCACCTCTTTGCCGTTGGCGTCAGGTTCCACAGTCCAGTTGGTGATGCCCCAGTCGTAGTTGAACTGGTCATTGCCATACTGGCCGCCGTTGCGGTTCATGCGGGCCGATTCATAGATGAACAGCTGCTGGTAGTAGAGCGGAATGTCCGACAGTTTGGTGTTTTCAAAACGCTCAAAATCTTTGAAGGCGTCCTGCTGCACAGCCGGATCGGCTGAGGCATTGATGCGCGCGATCAGCGCGTCACGGTCTGCATCACCGGGCGCATAGGAGCTGCTGCCGGATTTGTAGCCGTTGTAGTATTCCTGCAGCGCCAGCGCCGCTTTGGCCCCATAAGCGATGTCCCATTCGATGCCCGAGGTATCTTCGGCGGTCGGCAGCTTGCTCAGCTGGCCACCTACGTCACCTTCCAGTTTGCGGTAGGTCATCTGAATGCCCACGTCACCCAGGTAAGCCTGCATCGCCACCATCAGGTCGGCGGTCAGCTGGTCACCGTAGTAATAGACAACGTCCAGAACCTGGCTGTCATCCCAGCCGGCCTCTTTCAGCAGGGCGCGGGCCTTGTCAGGATCATAGCTATAGGCGTTCAGACCTTCGGCCTTGAAGCTGCCGTTGGGGATCATTGAATCCGCAACGATGGCTTTGCCTTCAAACAGGGTGTCCACGATGGTGTCCATGTCGATGGCGTAGGCGATTGCCTGGCGAACCCGTTCGTCCGACAGCTGGTTCACCCGCTCTGCATAGGCAAAGGTTGAGGTCATCCCAACCGCGGCCGCGATGGCCATCCCAAACAGCTTGTTCATTGTGCTTCCTCCTCTTGGATAGCAGACTTCAGTCGGGCACCTGCCTCCGGACCGTGCTCAAGCGCGATGCGGAAATAGGTGCCGTAGTTCCGTGTCAGGTGACGCGTCAGCGTTTCGACAGCCTTATCGGCGTTCTTATCCAGAATGGCCGAGACAATGGCCCGGTGTTCTGCGTTGCTGGCGCGGTTGCGTTCGGGGAAGTCTGGCAGGACCGCACGGTTCTTCATTAATTTCTCAACAAAGGTGTCGTGCAAAGCGATGAAGATGGGGTTTCCCGGCACCTCAGCGAGGACCCGGTGAAACTGAACATCTGCATCGCGGAAGGCTTCGACGTCATCCAGACCTGCTTCACAGGCCTCGATTGCTTCGAGCATTTTGGCAATCTGCGCATTGGTGGCATGCACCGTTGTGTAGCGCAGCATGCTGGTTTCCAGAAACAGGCGTGCCTGTTCCAGATGGGCCAAACCTTCGCTCCCCGAGAAGAAGAACTGAGCCGCCTCACCAACCCCTTCCATCACTGTGGTCAGGGTCGGCAGGACAACACGCGGGCGTTTGCCCTTTTCCTGAGAGGTGAGGCCACGACCATGCAGGATGGTCAGAGCTTCACGCACAACATTGCGACCCACGCCGAAGCGTTCACAGAGATCCCGTTCCGGCGGCAGCATTTCCCCGGCGGCAAATTTGCCGGAATGCACCTCCGAAGACAGGTGATTTGCGATTTCTTGAGCCGTCATGTCCTCAGCCATTGCGTCCTCCTCGTGGCCAAAGGTTAGCCGCGATTCTATTTTGGTGTCTACTTTTTTCTTTTTGGTTGACCAAAAATAATTTTCGGGCCACCAATAAGGTCGAGAATGAAGCATTTTGGTCCGAATCCCAAGTGGTTTCGTGACCAAATACCCGTGAAAACAAGGAAAAAGTAATGGATATCAACGGTTCAGTCTTTGCTGCCATGCTCACCCCGATGAATGACCAAGGGGATGTAGCGCCGGAAAATGTCGGAGTTTTGGTTGACCATATCCTGTCACGTGGTGTCCACGGGCTCTATGCCTCGGGCTCCACAGGGGAAAGCGTGCTACAATCACGCGAAGAACGCGCTGCGGTTTTGACAGCCTTGGCGGACCATGCTGCGGGTAAAACCACGCTGATCGCCCATGTTGGCGCCGCCTCCACCCGCGAAGCGGTGGCTTTGGCAGAACTGGCCGGCGAAAAGGGCTATGATGCGGTTTCCGCCGTGCCGCCCTATTATTACAAACACCGCTATGAGGACATCGTCGCCTATTACAAAGCGATCGCCGATGCCTCAGGCCTGCCGCTGATCATCTACAATATCCCGGCGCTTTCGGGCACCGATCTGTCGACCGACAAACTGCTGAAACTGATGGAAGATCCGCGGATTGCCGGTGTGAAATACACCGCGCAGGACCTGTTCCAGTTTGGCGAGCTGAAAAAAGCCGCGCCTGAGAAAAAACTTTACTTCGGTACGGATGAAATGTTCATCGGCGCCGCCGCAGCTGGGGCAGATGGCGGCATCGGCTCCACCTATAACCTGATCGGGGACATCTACTTGGCCGTTGAAACCGCAATTGCCGCTGGCGACGTCGGCCGGGCCCGCCGGGCACAGCGCATCGCCAATGACTTCATCGCGATCCTGCTGCGCGCCGGTGTGGTGCCGGGGCTGAAACATTGCCTCAACCAGCTGGGCGTGCCGGTTGGTTCGGTGCGGGCGCCATTCACGCCGGTGTCTGCTGAAGCCGCGAAAGAACTGGACGCCTGGATGGCGTCGGTCAACCTGTCGCTGGATCGCGGTGCGGCCGCGATGCTGGACTAAGGGCAGGGGGATCAGATGGCAGATCAGCGCCCCAATATCGTCTACCTGATGTTTGATCAGGCCAAGGCCTCGGCAATGTCCTTCATGGGCAACACTGAGATCGACATGCCTTATTGTGATCACCTGGCCGCGTCTGGTTGGGTGTTTGATCAGGCCTATGCGGCGGCGCCGATCTGCACACCCTCTCGTGCCTCGGTGCACACGGGCATGTTCCCGCAGGTGCATGGCGCAACCTGCCACCAAAACCGGGTGGCTTACAATCTGCCGCAACTGGCGGAGCTGTTGCAGGGCGCAGGCTATTACACCGCGGCCCTGGGTCATTATGAGCCTGAGCGGAACCTCAGCCGCGGCTGGCATGAACAGGCGCCAATGCACGAGCGCGGCCCGCTGTTTGACAGCTGGATCGCACATATCAAATCGGGCCGCAAAGATGTGGCCTGGTCTTCGGGTGCAATTGATTGTGAGGCCAAGGATGGCAATTCGGCCCTGTTGACCGATCGCGCCCTGCGCATGCTGGATCAGGCTGAGGCCACGGGCCGGCCGTTCTTCCTGCATCTGGCCTATGACGATCCGCACCCGCCCTATTACGTCCCGCGCCCTTATGACACCATGTATGACCCTGACAGCCTGATCCTGCCAGAAGCAGGTGATCCAGCTGATTTGCCCGCCTGGCAGGCCAAGGCCCGCGCTGATGTTGGCACAGACCTGGGATCCGAGGCGGATTTTCGCAAAGTGCTGGCGGTCTATTACGGCATGATCCTCTACATCGATGATGAAATGGCACGGCTACATAAGGCGCTGTCTGAAAAGGGGCTGCTGGAAAACACCTGGATCATCCTTGGCTCGGACCATGGTGATTATACCGGGGAGAAGGCGCTCTTTAACAAATCGGAATCCCTATATGGTTGTCTGTTGCACGTCCCCATGGTGATTGTGCCACCCGCCGGCGCCAAGGAGCCGGGACCGCGCCGCATTGAGGACTTGGTCAGCACGGTGGATCTGTTCCCAACCATCCTTGATATGGCGGGCATCACCGCGCCACGAAATCAGGGTCATTCGCTGCTGCCATGGGTGCGAGGCGGGCATGAGGCACCTCTTCGAGACGCCGTCTTTGCGCAGGTCGGCGACTATCACGGCTTCATCGGCACCAGTTGGCCCTCCGGCATGCCCAAATCCGGACGTCACCCCAGCCTGACCCATGCGATCCGCACCAAGACCCGCAGCTACATCAATGACCCGGACAATGGCGATGAGGCCTATGATCTCGCCACCGACCCAAAGGAATTGCGCTGCCTGACAAATGACGGTCAGCCTGATCTGTCGGCGGAATTTGCAGCATTGCAGGATCAGCTTGCCGCCTTTGTGCAGGAGTGCGCGGATCTGAAGGAAGATCTGGGTGTCGTCGATGGCGATCGTGGATTTGTAAAGGGCTGGGAATGATCAAGACGGCGGGAATGGTGGTGCTGAAAGGCGGCACTTTCCAGATGGGCAGTAACCATCATTACCCCGAGGAGTCCCCGGCCCATATGGCCGAGGTGCGCCCCTTTGCCATCGATGAGGCCACGGTCACCAACGCCGAATTCCGCCGCTTTGTGCTGGACACCGGCTATGTCAGCGACGCTGAAAAGGCGATCCCGCAGTGCGAAGCACCGGATCTGCCGCCTGAGGCGCGTGAACCCGGCGGTCTGGTGTTCACCATGACGGATCGCCCGGTGCCCTTGGGGGATTTTCGCCAATGGTGGCGCTTTGTGCCGGGGGCCTGCTGGTATCAGCCAGAGGGTTCGGGATCTGACCTGCTGGGCCGCTTGGATCATCCGGTGGTTCAGGTTTCACTCAATGATGCGATGGCCTATGCGGCCTGGGCGGGCAAGGCGCTGCCAACGGAAAAAGAGTGGGAGTTTGCTGCCCGCGATGGGGTCTCCACCGAATATCCATGGGGCGAACAATTGGTGCCCAACGGGCGCCGTATGGCCAACATATGGCACGGTGAATTTCCCTATAAAAACAGGAAGAAGGGTCGGTTTCTGTCCTGTGCGTCAAGGCAGGGGCAATCCAGCCGTTACGGCCTTTACAACATGATCGGCAATGTGTGGGAATGGACCGTGACGCCCTATCGCAATGGACATTCCAGGGCGAAATCCGGCGCCTGTTGCACGCCCAGCAGAACGGTTCTGCCGGGGCAAAGCTATGTCACCAAAGGCGGCTCCTTCCTCTGTGCGCCAAGCTATTGCCGCCGCTACCGGGCCACCGCGCGCAGCCCGCAAGAGGTGCGGTCTACCACGTCGCATCTTGGTTTTCGCTGCGTTCTGCGGCCGACCTAAATTGTCGACTGATCATGCCAGATGCCGATGGGCACGACGATAGCGCCCCGGCGATTGCCCATAGTGACGGCTGAAGGCGGCAGACAGGCTTTCGGCATGGGCAAACCCAACTTGCGCAGCAACATCCGGCAAGGTCAGCCCGGTGGTTGTCAGCAGCCGCGCGGCATGGCGCAATCTTAACCTTCGTAAGTGACGCCCCGCAGGCGCGCCGTATTGCGCCCGATGCTCGGCGCGAAAGCTGCTTTCTGACAGTCCCGCCAGCGCGGCCACGTCATGAAGGCTGCGAATCTCGGCCAGTTTTTCTGTTGCCTCTTGCCAGACGCGATCAACGCGGCTGGGGGGATCGGTTTCCGCAGGCGGCGAAAACCCATCCAAAATAGCCCGCAACAGATGTTGCCGGATCTCCGCAGATGCGTTTTGGGCGGCGTGCCGGTGCAGCAGACGGATCATCGATTGCAGATCGTTGGCGGTCACCAGCCCGGGACGCAGAAACCCCTGCGGACATGCCAGATCCGGCGCTGCCCAGTCGAAATGACAAATCGAGGCATCCGCCCCTTGCGAGCGTCCTTCAAAGGCAACATTCGGCGCGATCAGCACCCCGTCTGGGGCCTGTAAGGTCAGATCCGCCTCACCAATTCTGATCTGAACACTGCCGCTGTGGATCCACAACAGGTCAAAGAACGGCCAGCAGGCCGGACCAATGCCAAACCGCCGGTCAAACCGCCCCAGATCCTGTCGCAAAATGTTCAGATCTGCACCCACCGTTTCCTCCGTAATAATCGGAATTCCTATATCTTAGCCGATCTACGCAATAGGGAAAGGGCTTTGGTGAACATAGGCTAAAGGGGAACAGAAAAGGAAACCCCGCGATGAAAAATGACACCAAACAAGCCGAGAGACCTCTGAAATCTGACTTCGACAGGGATGGATACGTCCATGTCGATGCGCTGTATTCTGCGCTCGAAGTGGCTGAAATCCGGCGTCAATTGGATCGGTTTGTGCGTGAAAAGGTGCCCGAGATGCCCGAAGCGCAGGTCTATTATGAGGATCGCGCCGATCGCAGCACGCTGAAACAGTTGCAGCAGATGTTTCATTACGATGACTGGTTTGCCGAGATGATGCTGAACGGCCCCGCCCGTCGGATCGCCGAGGAGGTTCTGCAAGATGAGGTGGTGCCGATCAACATGCAGTATTTCAACAAACCCGCCGGCATCGGTCAGCCGACCCCGCCCCATCAGGATGGCATATTTTTCCACCTCACCCCCTGTGAGGCGGTGACCGGTTGGCTGGCGCTGGAAGAGGTCGATGCGGAAAACGGCTGCATCCACTATCTACGCGGATCCCATAAGGACGAGTTTCGCGATCACGGCCAAAGTGGCGTGCTGGGCTTTTCACAAGGGATGACAGATTTCGGCACCGAAGCAGATCATGCCAACACGGTCAGCTTCCCAGGCCCCGCCGGAACCTTTCTGATGCATCACGCTCAAACGGTGCATTGGGCCGGCGCCAACAATTCACCCACACGGTCGCGTCAGGCTCTTGGCTTCATCTACTACGCCAAAAGTGCCCAAGTGGATGAGGCGGCAAAAGCGGCTTACCAAAAAGCGCTGGATGAGCGGCTGAAAAAGGCGGCGAAAATTTGAAGCTTTACTGTGGATCGTCGAAATCAAAAACGGGCGGAGCATTTGCCCCGCCCGTAATTTGTTGACCGACTATGCTGTCTTAGAAAGTGGTCGAAATTTTGAAACCGATGCCAACAACGCTGTTGTCGGAGAACGAGGCAACAGCGGTGTCCGCGACACCCGCGTCTGCATCGCCTAGCTTGGTGTAGTTGATACCACCGCTGATCGAGGTGTTGCCTTTGGTGTATTTGCCGCCAATGGTGATGCCCATCAGACCATCGGTCGGGCCCAGCGGCGAAACGGTGTCGTCGCCACCTTCCGGCTCATAGCTCAGAGTGATCGAACCCGAAAAGTTGTCGCTGAACTTGCGGCCGATACCAAGGGTATAGCGCTGGCTGTTGCCAAGGTTCACCAGATCCGAACCAAGCGCGGTGGGGATCACGTCAACTTTTTCATACTCCGCCCAACGATAGCTTGCCATCAGCAGGGTGTTCGCCGCGATGCCAGTCTGGAAGTCCAGGTTGAAGCTCTGAGGGGTCACGTAGGTAACGGTGCTGTTTGTTGCAGACCCAAGAAGGCTCTCGGTGGTGTCCGCGGTATGTTCAATTTCAGAATGGTACGTCGCGGCGAGGCGGAGTGCGATGTCCGGGATTTCATATGCCGCACCCAAAGTGTAGCCAACAGCGTAATCGTTGGCCATTTCAAAGTTGTAGCCGTTGGTCGCGGCAAAGGTGCCCTGCGCCGTGGTAACCGCAGCGCCAAGCGAAGCAGTCGTCCCGACACCATAAGTGGTGTCGATTGTGGTCGCGGCGGTGACATCACCACCCAAAGCGGCTGCGAGCAGAGAAGAGTCCAGCCCCGGGACCGTAGCAGCGACACCGGCAACGGTGATAGCATTACGATAGGCGACGCCGTTCAGTGCCACTTTCGCGTCCACACCTTGAATGCGCAGACCGCCGAATACGCTGACACGGTCGTTCAGCTGATATTTACCAACAGCACTGAAAGCTTTGGAGTTCAGATCTGCCATGGTGCCGCCCAGCGTGCTGGTCAGCGGATCGCTGTCATAATTGATGTCGGCGCCAAATGGCTGATCAAAGATCAGAGCCAGTGCAAACTGATCGTTGATTTGCTTTGTGTAGCTCAGACCGATCTGAGTGTAGCTTTCACCAACGTCGTAATCCGTACCCAGCGCATCGCTGCCGGTAATGGTTGGTGTGACCACACCAAAACTTAGGTCAAAGGTGTTGTCCGGTGAAAACACCGAAAGAACACTTTGTTGAGATCGATCTAGGCCGCCCGCCTGTGCTGCTCCTGCCGTCAGAGCCAGTACTGCGGCTCCTACCATATAACGCTGCATGCATTCCTCCCCTTCACAAACTTGTGCGTCTGTCAGGCATAGCCAAGCAAGATTCCGCCTGTCAACGCAGCCCCAGCGTAAACTTGTCGCAGTTTGTGAAGGAAGCCTTGCATTATCTATTTTGAGTTGCGTGGCATTTCTGCACGGATGTTGAGGTAGTTAGCGCCAAAAATGACCGCGGCGCCCAGGAACACCCAAGGGTCCAATGCCTCGGCATAAAGCAGCATACCGATCACCGCGATCAACGGCAGGCGAATGAAATCGATCGGCATGACAACTGTGGCCGGCGCCAGTTTCAGGGCGGTTGTCAGGCAGAAATGCGCGACCAGACCGGCAACAGCAATCACCACCAGCCAGGGCACGGATTGGGCCGAGGGCAGGGCGACATCGCCGTCATAACCTGCTGCGATGATTCCAAAAACCGCCTGCATCAGGGTCAGATAGAACAGGATGCAGGTGATGGTTTCGCTGCGTGTCAACTTGCGGGTGAAGACGGCAGAGCCGGCAAAACCAATGGCGGCAAGCGCGGCGGCCAACTGGCCAACATTCAGGCTGTCCGGGCTAGGGCGGGCGACGATCAGAATGCCGATGAAGCCGATCAGCGCGGCAATGCCACGTGTCCGGGTGATGCGTTCCCCCAGCACAATCGCAGACAGGGCGATGGCCCAAAGCGGCGATGTAAACTCCAGCGCGAAGACCTGTGCCAAAGGGATCACAGTCAACGCATAAAACCAGAGGTTCTGTCCGGCGAAGTGGCTGAGGTTGCGAATGGCATGGGTTCCCAAGTGACGTTTGGTCACGTCACCCAAGTGTCCTGTCGCCGATGCCACGACCAGTACAATCGCGAAACCGACGAAACTGCGGTACATCATGATCTCGAAGGTATCGAGTTCAAAACTGATGGCGCGGCCCGCCACGGCCATGGATGAAAACGAGACAATCGCGCCCGACATCCACAAAATGGCGGCAAAGGTCTGGCTGATCATGCCATCCGCCCCGAACGGGGCCCTGTGGCACGTGGGCTCAGGCGAATGTGGCGGTCCATTTGTGGCGTTCCTTTTCTGCAATCCGGCTGATTTTCTCTATCATCGGTGGAATGTCCATCCCGGTTTTTGCAGAAAAGGTGATTGCGGCCTGATACCAGGCCCCCAGCGCGCGTTTTTGGAGGGGACTCATCGGGCGTTGCAGAGGCTGGTTTTGCCAGGGTTTAAAGACGCTGCCGGCAAAATGATAAAGCGCCGGATTGTTCTGGGCCCGGCGGTAAGCCGCACGGAGTTTGCCGGGAACAGAAATCGCCCAGAAGCGATCCATGTTGGCCAGATTGGCCAGCAGGTTCCAACGTGCCGAGAGCAGCTGAATGGCGTCGTGCTGGGTGCCGAACAGATAGTTGAACCAATCCTGATCGTAATTGGTCCAGCCCTTCTGATCGTATATCTGGCTGTAGGATTTATAGTCATCCAACTGCTCTGCCAGACCAGCCCGACGCAGGGCGGGCATATCCACCAGCAGCAGGCCCGCGTTGATGTAATGCGCCATATGCAGGTCGTGTTTTTGGGTGGCAATCACCTGCCGGAACGGCCTGCTACAGGCCGCACCAAGGGCGCCAAATTGTGACCAGAAGCCAATTTTATGGTGCAGGATTTCAAAAGGCGTGTCCGGCACGCCCGCCAGCAGCTTGCCCTCAAGATCCAGATGGTAAAGCGGCGTCGGATCGTCGACAAACAGCGTGTCGCCATCAACGTAGAGGGTTTTGACCTTGGTTGAGGCCAGCGCTGTCATCATCCAATGGGTATAGGGGCGGCCATGTTTCAGATGTGGGTGATCCTGCTGTGGCAGATCAGGGTTAATGCGTTGGGTGATCTGGGCATCGGGAAATAGCGCACTCAACGCTTTGATGCCGCGGCTCAGCTCCTCGGCGGGGGTATCGATGTGCACCACCACCGCCACCTTGCCGTGGGTCGCGACCAGCAGCGAATAGATCGAGATCAGCCCCTGCCGCACAAAGCCCGCGTTGAACGCATAGGTGACATGGGGGAAAAATGGCGACGTTGGCATCTGGGCTTGCTCCTCTGGGGACAACAAGACCGTAAAAATCCGCCGAGGGGGCTGGCAATTAAACGCGGGGACTAAACCGGGCCCTATAAACCGGGGTTTATCCTGTGATTGAGCAAGCTGCAGAACGAAATCAGGCGGCGCCCGTTGGGGTGCCGCCTGCGAATTATGTGCTGAACCAATGTGTTAGAGCTGCTTACTCCAGCTCAATGGTGCCCGGCGGTTTTGAGGTGACATCGTAGAACACGCGGTTCACGCCTTTCACCTCATTGATGATGCGGGTCATGGTTTCGCCCAGGAATTCGTGGCTGAACGGGTAGTAGTCCGCGGTCATACCATCGACTGAGGTTACCGCACGCAGGCCCACCGCATAGTCATAGGTGCGCCCATCGCCCATTACACCCACGGTGCGCATCGGCAAGATCGCGGCAAAGGCCTGCCAGATCTCATCATAAAGGCCATGTTTGCGGATCTGGTCGATATAGACCGCATCTGCTTCGCGCAGGATGTCCAGCTTGTCGCGGGTGATCTCACCAGGGCAGCGGATCGCCAGACCCGGCCCGGGGAAGGGGTGGCGGCCGATGAAGCTGGCCGGCAGGCCCAGCTCACGGCCCAGCACGCGGACCTCATCCTTGAACAGACCACGCAGCGGTTCCACCAGCTTCAGGCCCATCTTCTCAGGCAGGCCGCCCACGTTGTGGTGCGATTTGATGGTGACCGAAGGACCGCCGGAGAAGGAAACTGATTCAATCACGTCAGGGTACAGGGTGCCCTGCGCCAGGAATTCCGCCCCTTCGATCTGATCGGCGTATTTCTGGAACACGTCGATGAACAGCTTGCCGATGATCTTGCGCTTGGTTTCGGGGTCGCTGACGCCCTCCAGCTCACCCAGGAACAGATCGCTTTCGTCGGCGTGGATCAGGTTCAGATTGTAGTTGTCGCGGAACATGGCGACGACTTCTTTGGCCTCATCCTTGCGCAGCAGACCGTGGTCAACAAAGACACAGGTCAGCTGATCGCCGATCGCTTCGTGCAGCAGGATCCCGGTGACCGAGCTGTCAACGCCGCCAGACAGGGCGCAGATGACCTTTTTGTCGCCAACCTGCGCGCGGATGTCTTCGATCATTTCCTGACGGTAGGCACCCATGGTCCAATCGCCCGAGAAGCCTGCCAGTTTGACGAAGTTCTCATACAGCTTTGCGCCCTTCGGGGTGTGGTGCACCTCGGGGTGGAACTGAACCGCGTAGAAGTGACGGCTGGTGTCGGCGGTGATCGCGTAAGGCGCATTGGGGGAGGTGCCGTAGACCTCAAACCCCGGGGCGATTTCACTGACGTGATCGCCGTGGCTCATCCAGACCTGCTCATCGCCCTCGGTGAACCAGCCATCCAGAATGCCCAGGCTGTTCTCAGGGGTGACAAACGCGCGGCCAAATTCGGCAGTGCCATGGCCACTTTCAACCTTGCCGCCCAGCTGGTGCATCATCACCTGCTGACCGTAGCAGATGCCAAGGATCGGCACACCCAGCTCAAAAATCCCTTCGGGCGCGCGCGGGCTGCCCTCACGGGTGACGCTGTCAGGCCCACCTGAGAAGATCACGGCCTTGGGCGCCATCTCGCGCACAAAGTCGATGGTGACATTCTGATAGGGGTGGATTTCGCAATAGACGTTCAGCTCGCGCAGGCGCCGTGCAATCAGCTGCGTGACCTGGCTGCCGAAGTCGATGATGAGAAGGCGGTCGTGTGATGTCTGGGTCATGTTTGCCTATTAGGTAAGAGGCGGCGCTGACGCAAGGGGGCGCGTGCTGCAAATGCACAATTGCCGCGTTTAAGGCGCTGATATATGTCGCGCTTTGGAATGAGGTGCGGATTTCGCGGGGTTTCAAGCGCCGCAATGTCGCTTTTGCGCCTTAGGTGACGTTCCCGGCATCAAGGGGGCGGGCAGGGCGCGTTACATCTTTGTCTAACGTTTGAACCAGCACTTGAGGGGGCGTCATGTCCGAAACAGGAACCCGCAGAAGAGCAAGAGGTGGCGGCGGTGCAGCCCGTCGGGCAGCGCGCAGCGCGGTATCGTTTGAAACCGCCAAATATATTGAGCGCAATATCCCCAACTTCGAGGTTCTGACCGAAGAAGCGCTGGAGATCATTGAGGCCAACGCCGAAACCATTCTGGAAGAAGTTGGCGTCAACTTCGTCAACAACCCCGCCGCCTTGGACCGTTGGCGCGACGCCGGTGCCGATGTGCAGGGCGAACGGGTACGGATCCCCAAAGGTCTGGCGCGCAAACTTTGCGCCACCGCGCCGTCGCAGTTCACCCAGCACGCCCGCAACCCTGAGCGTAACGTGGTGATCGGTGGCAACAATCTGGTGTTGGCCCCGGTCTATGGCCCACCCTTCGTGCATGACGCGAAAGGCGGCCGCCGCTACGCGAAAATGGAAGATTTCCAGAACTTCGTAAAACTGGGCTACATGTCGAAATGGCTGCACCATTCCGGCGGCACCGTCTGCGAACCCACGGATGTTGCGGTGAACAAACGTCACCTCGACATGCTGCACGCCCATATGACCCTGTCGGACAAGCCGTTCATGGGCTCGGTCACGGAACCCAGCCGGGCGCAGGACAGTGTGGAGATGTGTGAGATCCTGTTCGGCAAAGACTTCGTGCAGGAAAACACCGTGATGACCTCGCTCATCAACATCAACTCGCCGATGACTTTCGACGATGTGATGATGGGCGCGCTTGAGGTTTATGCGCAAAACAATCAGGCCTGCATCATCTCGCCCTTCATTGTGGGCGGTGCGATGGCACCGGTTTCGGTTGCGGGCACGCTAACACAGGTTCTGGCCGAAGGTCTGGCCGGCATTGCCTACAGCCAGTTGATCCGCCCCGGTGCGCCGGTGATCATGGGCGCCTTTGTGACCTCGATCGATATGAACTCGGGCGCGCCGACCTTTGGCACCCCTGAGGCCAGCCAGATCACCTATGGCGCCGGCCAGTTGGCCCGCCGTCTGGGTCTGCCGTATCGTTCCGCGGGATCTTTCTGTGGCTCCAAACTGCCGGATGCGCAGGCCGCCTATGAAACCGCAAACAGCCTAAATATGGGGCTGCTGGCGGGTGTGAACTTCATGCTGCACGCCTGTGGCTGGCTGGAAGGTGGCCTTGCCGCGTCATATGAGAAGTTCGTGATGGATGCCGACCAGCTGGGCGCGCTGCACAAGATGGCGCAGGGCGTTGCCATTGATGACAACGCGCAGGCCATGGATGCCATCCGTGAGGTCGGCCCGGGCGGTCACTATCTGGGCTGCGCCCATACGCAGGCCAATTTCAAAACCGCCTTCTGGCGTTCGGACCTGTTGGATTATAAACCGTTTGAAACCTGGGCCGAAGAAGGCAGCCGTGACACCATGGCGCTGGCCTCCGCGCGGGTTGAGAAATTGCTGGCCGATTACCAGCAGCCGGCGATTGATCCGGCGGTGAATGAGGCGCTGAACAGCTACATCGCCAACAAAAAGGCGTCGATGCCGGATGTGATCGGCTGATCTAGGCCGGTTCCAACCGCTGAATGACATTTGGGGGCGCGCTTTGCAAAAGGCGCGCCTCTGCCATGAGGGCGGTCAGCACCGCAACATGATCGGCAATGCAGTAGTCATTTTGGGCCTGCTGCCGCCGCGCGTTCATCTCTGTTTCCAAATCCAGCAGTTTGGTTAACGCTTTTCGCGGCGCTGGCAGCACGTCTTGACGCAATATTCGGCTGAGGTGACGTTCGCGCCGATAGCGGGCTAGCCCGTGCCGCGCCGCCGCGGTCAGCAGGCGTGGCCGCTTTAACGTCTTCAAAGCAATCGTTAATTCACACATGATCCCTCTCCAATCAGGGGTAAGGCGGGCAGCCATACCACAGCTTTCAGGGGTGTTGCGCGCGACGCGAGCAGCGTGCGGCGCCTTTCAGCGTTGTTCACATTTTGGAAACAATGATGGAGGCAGTTCTGATTTGTTAACCAATACTTAGATGTCTCACCTCTAGGTTGTGAATTTCACCAAAGGGTAAAGAAATGGTCCGCGCGGCACGTCGTTCGGGCCAAAGGAGGGCGCAATGTCATGGAACGGGCCTGATCCATCAGCGGATTGCCTCAACATGCCGGAGTGGCTGCCGGTCGATGCTCAGCTCTATCTGGCACATGTCGAACAGGGGCTCTCGATGCGGCGGTTGGCCCGCGAACGGGGCTGCCATGCCTCAACCGTCATGCGGCAAATCCGCAAGCTGGAAAACCGCCGTGAAGACGGGTTGATCGATCAGGCGCTTTGCCGCCTTGGTCGCCAAGTCACCAAAGGCACCACGCGCCTGTTGCCCAATGCACGCCCTCCCGTTGCTGAAAAACCAATGCCGCCCCGCTGCAAGAAGGAGCTCGAAATGAACACCGTCCCCTCATTTGATCCGCCCCACAGCACGCCCGATCTGCTGCAGCAGGCTTTGCCCGTTTTACAGGCCCTGACGGCGGAGGGTCACGTTCTGGCGGTGGCGGCTGATATGGAAAAGGCGGTGATCGCAGGCGGCGATCCGGCGCAGAAAACCGTGGTGGCCCGGGCCTTGGCCGAGGCGCTGGCGCTTCAGGGCTGGATTGAGTGTGACGCCCCCGGCCGTGTGTCGCGCTACCGCCTGTCAGAGGCTGGGCGACAGTTGCTACAGACGCAGCCGAGCGACACCTCCGCCGCGCCGGGCCTGGCCGAAGCCGCCGCGCATTTTCAGGGCGCTGAGCCCGTTCCTGCGGGCGCCACACCGTTGCCCTTGCCCCGTTTCAGCGACAGCCAGCGCCGCAGGTTGGCGCAGGGGGAAACCCCGCTGGCCCTGCTGGCGCGCCGCCGTGACAAGAGCGGTCAGCCCTTTCTGGAGGAGGCGCTGGTCCAGGCGGGGGAACGCCTGCGCGAAGATTATGAGCTGGCGCAGTTGACCCAAGCGCAGGAGGATCACTGGAACCCGCTGCGGGGCGGTGGCGCTGATACTGCACCCCTGATGGCGTTCGGGCCAGAGGCCGCGCGGGCACGCACCGCCGCTGCCCTGCGTGATCTGGGACCGGGGCTGGGCGATGTGGTGCTGCGCTGCTGTTGTTATCTGGAAGGGTTGGAGACCGCCGAAAAACGCATGGGCTGGTCGGCGCGCTCTGGCAAGATCGTCCTGCGCATCGCGCTGCAGCGGTTGCGCAAGCACTATGAGGGGCTGGGGGAGGAGGGGGCGTTGATCGGCTAGCCGCCCAGAACCCAGCCAACACCATAGGCCACCGCAGCACAAAGTCCGCCAATACCCACGGTCTCGACCAGGGCTTTCGGGGCGTTTTCATATGTGGCCCGCACTCTCAATAGGCCGAGGGCGGTCAAAGCAATCAAGGTGCAAATAATCGCCGTGGTCCATTGGTGCGCAGGCTCAATCCCGATCAGATAGGGGGAGATTGGCATGAGACCAAAACACACGAAAGCAATGAAAGTGACCATGCCGTTCAGCGCGGGATTGTCGCGGTCCGGCGGGGTAAGGCCCTGATCCAATATCAAAATCTGGGCCGCTGCTGCATCAGTGTTACTCATCACAGCGGCGGCTGCCTGCGCTGCCTGATCATCCGTCAACCCTTGAGCGCGGAAACCTGTGATCAGCTGGGCCAGACCCTTCTGTGGGGCAATGTCCAGCAGCGCGCGTGTTTCGCGCAGGCTGCGCCGATAGACCTGATGCTGGGACCGGGCTGAGAGGTATTCGCCCATGCCCATCGACAACGCATCGGCCAGAAGGTTTGCCAGCCCAAACAGGACGACCGCAAAGGCGCCGATCTGCGCAGCGCCATCTGCGCCCGCGCCTGCGAAGCCCGCAACGATGGCAAATGTGGTGACAATGCCGTCATTTCCGCCATAGATCACCTGTTTCAATGATCCGCGTAAGCTCAGTGCCATTTCGGTGCCTCCTAACGCTTCTGCGTCAATATGGCAGCCAAACGGCGCGCGGCAATTGATCCTGCGCAAATGAAAACCCCGCAGCCGTTTCCGGCTACGGGGCTTGCGTCTTTACCTTAGGCGGCAGATTACTCTGCGGCGACCTCGGCACCTGCGTTTTCCAGGTACTTCAGCAGGTTCTCGGGCGAGCTTTCGCCGTAGGGATCTTCGCCGTGGTTGTCGCTGAGGCCCGGCTCTTCGAACCATGCTTCAACAACACCGTTGTTGATGATGGCAGCGTAGCGCCAGGAGCGCATGCCGAAGCCCAGGTTGTCTTTGGCGACCAGCATGCCGGCCTTGCGGGTGAATTCACCGGACCCATCGGGGATCACTTTGACGTTCTTGATGCCCTGCGCTTCGGCCCATTTGTTCATCACGAAGCTGTCGTTCACGGACATGCAGTAGATGTCTTCGATGCCCAGCTCGTTGAACTTGGCGAAGTTGTCTTCGAAACCCGGCAGCTGGTAGGTCGAGCAGGTCGGGGTGAAGGCGCCCGGCAGCGAGAACAGGATAACGCGCTTGCCTGCGAAATAGTCGTCGCTGCTCATGTCCTGCCAGCGGAACGGGTTCGGGCCTTCGATCGACTCGTCACGGACACGGGTGCGGAAGGTCACGTTGGGCAGCTTCTGGCCAGTTTGCATGGATTCGTCCCTTTATTCGAATTTTGACTGTTCGGGCGCCTCTTTATAACGATTCCAAACTAGCGGCCAGATCAGAATGTCGCTGCGGTGCAGAATTGCCGGGACGTTGGAAATTTGACGCAATGGCAGTCTGTTGGCGTCGCACCCTGTATCGTCTGCTGCAATGCAACATAATACCATGCTTTTCATGCATACCTCCTATGCGATGATGGTACTTCCCCTGCGGGGGCGGTATAGTATGTCGGAATGACCCCGGTGTGACGCCGGGCTGACCAACAGGTTGAAATCAGGATCAAAGACGTGCGTGACCTCAAGATTCCCGAGCAGCGGCATCCCGAAAAGGCCCACCGGCCCGACAATGCCCAGCCAAAGAAACCCGATTGGATCCGCGTAAAGGCGCCCGTGTCAGATGGGTATAAGAAGACCCATAAGATCATGCGCGAACACAAGCTGGTCACGGTCTGTGAAGAAGCAGGCTGTCCCAACGCGGGCGAGTGCTGGTCACAGGGCCACGCCACCATGATGATCATGGGTGAGGTTTGTACCCGCGCCTGTTCCTTCTGCAACATCGCAACCGGCAAACCGCCTGAGGCGCTGGACGTGTTTGAGCCGGGCCGAGTTGCCGATGCTGTTGCCAAGCTGGGACTGAACCACGTTGTTGTGACCTCGGTCGACCGCGACGACATCGAAGATGGCGGGGCCGAGCACTTTGCCCAGACCATTCGCGCCATCCGTCATCGCAGCCCCAGCACCACCATTGAAATCCTGACACCGGATTTCCTGCGCTGTGATCCCAAGGTGCTGGAAGTGGTGATTGAAGCCCGTCCCGACGTGTTCAACCACAACCTTGAAACTGTTCCAGGCCTTTATCCTGAGGTGCGGGCTGGGGCCCGGTATTTCCATTCGTTGCGTCTGTTGCAGCGGGTGAAAGAGCTGGATCCGACCATGTTCACCAAATCCGGTATCATGGTTGGTCTGGGTGAAGACAAACAATCCGTCTTGCAGGTCATGGATGACATGCGCGCCGCGGACATCGATTTCCTGACCATCGGCCAATACCTGCAGCCGACGCCGAAACACCACGCCGTGGACCGCTTTGTGCACCCGGATGAGTTCAAAGCCTATGAGAAAGCCGCCTACGGCAAGGGCTTCCTGATGGTTTCGGCCACGCCGCTGACCCGGTCGTCCTACCACGCCGGCGATGACTTCGCCCGCCTGCGTCAGGCCCGGATGGAAAAACTGGGCCGCGCCTGAGCCGCCCATCGTTCTACAGGTTAAACCGCGTTCACCGCCCGTTGATCATTCAACGGGCGGAACCATTTTCAGATAGGCCGCAATGGCGGCGCGATCGCTTTCCGGCAGCTTTGCCAGATTTTCCACCACGGCAGCCATTTCACCACCCGCACTGTCGAAATCAGGTGTGAAGCCTGAGGTGAAATATTCCACCAGATCAGCCTCGGACCAGTCCAGCGCGGCGGGGGTGATGTTGGGAATGCGGCCCTGACCCGATGGGTTTGGCGCGCCGCCCAGCCAGGCGTCATAGTTCACCCCACCCAAAGCGTTGCGGCTGGTGTGGCACTCCCCGCAGTGGCCCAGAACCTCCACCAGATATTGCCCGCGTTGCGCTTGGGCGTTGGTCGGCTCCACCGCTGTGGGCTCGCTGCCGGCAAAGAGCAGTTTCCATCCCCCCAGACTGGCGCGGATTGAGAAGGGGAAGCCAACGTCATGGGCTTTGCTTGGCGTTACTGAGGCAGGAAGCGTCTGCATATAGGCCCAGAGGTCGGCAATATCCTGCATCGAGCTGCGGTCGTAGGACGTGTAGGGAAAGGCCGGGTAGTAATGCTGGCCTGCCGGGCTGGTGCCAAACAGCATTGCATTGGCCAGATCCACGGCCTGCCAGCCGCCGATGCCTTGGGTGGGATCGGGGGAAATGTTCGGCGCATAGAAGGTGCCGAAATCGCTGTGGAAGGCATGGCCGCCTGCAAGGGTCAACTTGGCCTCACCGGTGGCATCGGGCGCGGCGTGGCAGGAGGCACAGCCCCCCGCCGCAAAGACCAGCGCACCGGCCTCGACATCCCCCTGCAACCCATCCATCGCCAGCGGATCAAGCGTGGCCGGGCGGGTAAACCAATAGCCCACCCCCAGTGCAACAACACCCAGCAGGACCAGCCATTTCAACAAACGCAGCACCTGCGGTTACTCTTTAGGGCCGCGGTAGGCTTTGTGACAGGCGCTGCACGCCCCGCCAACGCCGCCCATTGCGGCCTGCATCGCCTCTAACCCTTGACCGGCTGCGCCATCCATCGCTTCCGCGGCGGCCTGCATTGCCATGGCTTTGGCAATGACGTCATTCATGTTGTTCCACATTTCAGGCTTGGCGCGGCTGCCGGCCGCGGCGCCTTGTTCACTGTCTGCGGGCCACATTTGTGACGCATCCAGACGGGTCAGGGCCAGAAGGCTGCTGGCGGCACCCTGTGCAACAGCGGCGTCATAGTCGGCCTGACCTTTGGCCATGTTGCCAAGGATGCCCAGATTAAAGGCATAAAGGGACATCTGCGCTTTGCGGGCTTTGACGGCACCATCAATTGCTTTGGCGTCTTGCGCAAACACCGGTGCAGTTAGGGCTACGGATAAGGCAGTGAGCGCGGCTAGTTTTTTGGCTAGATGCATGATCTGGCTCTCCTAAATGTAGTAAAGGCAAAGTCTCAACATCTGCAGGATAAGCCGAAAACCGCGGTTCCGTCTTTACAACTCTGTCAGGGGGGATGCGATTCTGCGCGTTAGGTTTGTGGCGTTCTGGGCGACCCGCCGCTTGGGTTGTTAAGGCCCCAAAAGGTGCGACAAATATACATGTATTGGCGGCGCAAATTGTGCCTTTGACGCCGCTGTGCCTCGGCTCCCGCTGGCGGCTCCCGTATATACAGGTGCTAGAGCTGAAATGCGCCAAGGCGCACGGGACAAAGGAGCACTCCAGTGCCCAGCAACTGGGAAAACTTTCGCTATGTTTTGACCCTGCTGGAAAGCAGCAGCTTAAGGCGCGCAGCCAAGACATTGCGGTGCGAGCCGACAGAGGTTCTGGCGCGGGTCCAAGCCTATGAGGATTCCGTTGGGCAGCCGCTGTTTGACCGGATCGGTGATTTGATGGAGCTGACGCCCCCTGGACGCAGGATCGTAACAGCGGCGCGCGAAGTTATGTCTTCGATGGAGAAGGTCGGGCAAGGGGCCACGCAGAAATCTGCCAGCGGTGTGGCTCCGATCACCATCTCGACGCTGGACTGTATCAATCAGCATTTGCTGGTCGACTGTATGGCCCGGATCCCCGAAGGCACCCCATTGCCGATTGTGTCCTTCATGCATGCGCAAGAAGTGCAGCAACTGGACCATCTGGGCACAGAACTGGTGGTGCGCCCCGGTCACGGTATGGCGGATGAGCTGGATTCCGAGGTGGCGGGGTATTTCGACTTTGCGGTTTATGAACGCGCGGATGGCCGCAACAGTTGGCTGGGCCTCTCTGGCGTGCTAGAAAGGGCACCGGCCGCAAAATGGTACCGTGACCATGTGCCGGCCAATGAAATCACGCTCAGCTCCGACAGTTTCGTGACCCTGGCCATGTTGGTGCAGTCGGGCGTTGGGCGTGCGGTGTTGCCCAGCTATGTTGGGGATCAGTTTGCCTGGCTCAAACGCTATGACATTGACCTGACTGGCAAGATGATCCCGCTGCACATCGGCAATCACCCGGATCTATCCGGCAGCCGCCGGCTGAAGCAGCTGAAACGTCAGGTGCTGATCAGCCTTCGCCACAGTGAACATCTGTCCAGTCACCCCTGACCCGGAAATGCAAAAGGCCGCCCCGGGACGGAGCGGCCTTTGATCTGTCAGGCAGGGCCCTGCCTCAGGCCTCATCTTCCTCAACAAAGCGGACCTTGCCAATGAAGGGCAGGTTGCGGTTGCGCTGTGCGTAGTCGATGCCATAGCCCACCACGAACTCATCCGGGATTTCAAAGCCGATCCAGTTGGCTTTGACATCCGCCTCACGGCGCGACGGTTTGTCCAGCAGCGCAATGGTGCGCAGTTTCTTCGGGTTGCGCCCATTCAGCAGCCGCAGCACATGCTGCAGGGTAAATCCGGTGTCGACGATATCTTCCACGACCAGCACATCACGGCCTTCAATCTCACCCCGGATGTCCTTGAGGATCCGCACCTCGCGGGAGCTTTCCATCTCATTGCCGTAGGAGGAGGCTTCGAGGAAGTCGACCTCAACCGGCAGGCCAAGTTCCCGCACGATATCCGCGATAAAGACGAAGCTGCCACGCAGCAAGCCAACCACGATCAGCTTGTCGGTGCTGCCAAATTCAAACTCAATCTCACGGGCCAGAGATTCGATCCGGGCCGCGATTTGCTTGGCTGAGATCATTTCGTCGATGACATATGGACGCTTGGACATGAGACCCTCTTGCAATTTCGGCCATACTCTACGAAATGAGCCTCAAAGATACCATGCGAAAAGAGGCTGAGACGCGCGAAATGCCGACCCATTCCGAAACACGACCGCTGCCGCACTCAGCCCAGCAGATGTATGATCTGGTCGCGGATGTCGCCGCCTATCCGAAATTCCTGCCTTGGTGCGCCGCCGCACGCATCCGCAAAGTGACGCCGCAGGGCGATGGCACTGACCTGATGGAGGCGGATCTGGTGATTTCCTTCAAGGTGTTTCGCGAACGGTTTGGCAGCCGCGTGATCCTGGCGCCGGCAAAGAAACGGATCGATACCGAATATCTGGATGGCCCGTTCAAATATATGAAGAGCTATTGGGAATTCACCGACCGCGAAGATGGCGGTTGCGATGTCTCATTCTTTGTCGACTTCGAGTTCAAAAACGCAGTGCTGCAGGGCATTATCGGCGTTGTCTTCAATGAGGCGATGCAACGGATCGTGCGCGCCTTTGAACAGCGCGCCGTGGCGCTTTACGGCTAGCAGTGCCTCACGGAGGGCTTTTCGTTCCGGCAGGGCGCGGCTAGGCTTGCACCCCGCAAGGAGAGACGTGAATGCCCAATGCCCAGAATGATCCGATGACAGCAGCCCCTGTTACGGCGGCCCTGGCCCGGTTTGCCGCTGAAATTGCGGAAAACCAAATTCCTGAGGCGCCGATGGCGGTGATGCAGCTGTCACTGCTTGATTGGGTTGCCTGTGCGGTGGCAGGTGCGGATGAGCCGGTCTCCACCATCCTGCGCGACATGGTGATGGCGGAGGGCGGTGCGCCGCAGGCCACTGTGGTTGGTGGCGGCCAGGTGCCGGCCCGCGCGGCGGCTTTGGCCAATGGCACGATCAGCCATGCGCTCGACTACGATGACACCCATTTCGCCCATATCGGCCACCCCTCGGTCGCTGTGGTCTCCGCCGCGCTTGCGGTTGCCGAAAAACAAGGTGCCTCAGGCCGTGCCCTGCAGCAGGCCTGCCTGATCGGGGTGGAGGCTGCGACGCGTGTCGGCGTCTGGCTGGGCCGGGATCACTATCAGGGTGGTTTCCATCAGACCGCCACGGCGGGGGCTTTTGGCGCGGCATTGGCGGTGGCCCGGCTGATGGGGTTCTCAGCGGCGCAATGTGAAATGACGCTTGGTCTGGTGGCCACCCGGGCCTCGGGCTTGAAAAGTCAGTTTGGCACCATGGGCAAGCCCTATAACGCCGGGATCGCTGCCTCCAATGGCGTTGAAGCGGCAGAGATGGTGGCGCGTGGGTTTGTCGCCAATCCCGGCACGCTGGAACTGGCGCAGGGCTTCGGGCCAACCCATATGGGGCAGGGCGACCTGCTGGCGCTGGCGGGTTTGGGGCAGGACTGGCTGTTTGAAACCGTGAGCCACAAGTTCCACGCCTGTTGTCACGGGCTGCATGCGGCGCTGGAGGCGCTGCAAGAGCTGATGCCGCTGCGCCCGGAAGAGGTCAGCGTGATCGAGGTCACCACCCATCCCCGCTGGATGAGCGTCTGCAATCAACCGGCGCCACTGACCGGGCTCGGGGCGAAGTTTTCCTACAGCACGGTGCTGGCCATGGCCCTTTTGGGGCATGATACAGCGCGGCTCGACAGCTACAGCGATCAGATCTGCGCCGATCCCGCCCTGCAGGCCTTGCGCGCCAAGGTGCGCGTCACCGCTGATGACAGCACCAGTGAAACCGGCACCCGGCTGCGGCTGCAGACCCGCTCTGGCATGTTTGAGGCCACCCACGACCTGATCGCCCCGCTGGACCTGCAGGATCGCAAAGCTAAAGTGCTGCGCAAAGCCAAGAGCCTGTTGGGCGAAGAGCGCGGGCAGCGGGTGGAGCATCTGATTGCGACCGATGCCGATGCGGTTGAGTTGGGGGCGTTTTTGCGGGGGTGAGCGAAGGAGGCCTCTTGCGGTCAAGCCAACGTAGCGCTGCAGGATAGCAGGTGTCGGTCTGAGAAGCTGATCAGTGGTCTTCCCCTACAATTTCAAGAATTCTCAAAATTGCAATGGCCCCTTCAGCCACGAATGACGCGGTTTCGGCCTTTTCGATCATGGTCAGGTCAGACCACGTCCGCCCAGCATGTTGGCCTTTGAGGATGAGGGCATCGGCTTCGCCCGTCTCAGCGTTCAATGTCAGGCTCAACTCATCCGTTTCCATCTGAAGCGATGGGGCGCCGTTGGTCAGTTGCAGCAGCGCTGCTTTCCTTTCAGCCTGCAATTCTGCAATGCGTTGCGCGCGCTGTTGCGTGTTCAGGCTTTGCGCCTTTTGCATTTCCTTTTGCCAGGACCGCAGCGCCACTAGGATGCCGGCACCTGCGCTGATGGGCACCAAAGGGGGAAACAGCACGGCTGCCATAGCGCCAAGCCCAACGCTGGCGCCCGCGCCATGGGTCAGGGCCTTGCCGCTGGCCTTAAGGCGCATCCCAATCGGTTTGGTGACATTGTCGGACAACGTCCCGGTCAGGGTCCGCTGCAGATTGGAGGCAAGGATCGGCACCGCATTGGCGCGTTCCAGTGAGCTGTTCACCCCGTCTTTCAGCGCGCCGGTCACGCTTGGCAGAGCCTCAATGCTGGTCTTGGCCTTGCCCAATGCCGCGTTTGAGGCAGAGAAAAGCCCTTCGCGTGTCCGTTCAAACAGTGATGCGGGTTTATATTCTTCGCCAGTGGCCGGGGCATAATCGGCCAGCACGCCAATCTCCACCTGGGTTTCTGTCAGGGCAGAGTGTTCCAGGCGTTCCCGGGCTGAGGATGCAAGCTGGGCTGCCCGATGGATGGAGCTGTAGAGTTGGTGACGTTCGTCTTCGCGGATCGATTTCATATCATCGATATCAGACAGCATCGACACCACCGCGATGAAACTTGGGACGTGAACCGAATGGAACGCCCTGTTCATGCGCCACGCTTCGCCATCACGGCGCAGCGCGTTTGAAATGTAGCCGATGTCCTGGGCCAGTGACCCTGTGGCGCGTCTGAACTCAAAATCGTTTTCAGACCGATCTGCGACCAGTGAGGCAAGTTGCGTCAAGTCGTCCAGCCGCTCTTCGTCACGTTCAAAATCAGGCAAATCAGAAGTTCCTCAGCTTCATGTCCGGTTAAGATATGTATCTGCCCGCAAAAGTTGAAGTCTATTCTGTGTCTGAGTGGTTTTGATTTTACTCCACCAAAAAAGCGGGCCTCGTAAGGCCCGCTCAGTCTCTCACAACCCTTGGGGTTCAAGGGCCGGCGCCACAGGAGAAGAGGGCGCCGGGTGAGTGGAAAATCCCGTTACGAGGAATGATCGTAGGCGCGTTCGCCGTGGGCCATCAGGTCCAGCCCGTTGACCTCGGACTCGGCATCGACGCGCAGCGGGGTGATCAGGCCAACCAGCTTGGCAATCAGCACCGATCCGACCAGCGTGAAGACACCCACGATGACCAGACTGCCCAGCTGTGCAGTCCAGGACCCAGCGCCGAACGCCGCGATCATGATGGTGCCGAAGATGCCGCCCACGCCGTGTACGGCAAAGACATCCAGCGTGTCGTCGATTTTGACCTTGTTGCGGATCAGGTTCACCGCTTCCTGGCAGAGGACACCGGCAACAGCACCGATGATCAGCGCCTCAACCGGACCGACGAAGCCCGAGGCCGGGGTGATCGAGGCGAGGCCCGCAATGGTGCCGGTGACCAGACCCACCAGCGAGGCCTTGCCATATTTGACCCATTCCCAGGCGGCCCAGGTCAGCGAGGCGGTGGCGGCCGAGATATGTGTCACGGTCAGCGCCATGGCTGCGCCGCCATCCGCGGCCAGCTGCGAGCCGCCGTTGAAGCCGAACCAGCCGACCCACAGCATCGAGGCGCCGATCATCACGTAACCGGGGTTGTGCGGTGGGGTAGTCTGGTTTTTGCGGGCACCCAGCATGACGGCCAGCACCAGCGCGGCGATGCCTGCGGTTTCATGCACCACGATGCCGCCAGCGAAATCCTTCACGCCGGTTTCGCCGAAGATGCCGCCATCCGCCAGGAAACCACCGCCCCAGATCCAATGGGTCACCGGGGCGTAGATCAGCAGCATCCACAGGGCCGAGAACAGCAGCACAAAGCCAAAGCCAATCCGTTCCACATAGGCGCCAACGATCAGCGCCGGGGTGATGATGGCAAAGGTCATCTGGAAGGCAAAGAACAGAACCTCAGGCAAGTTGCCCGACAGGGTGTCAGCGGTGATGCCCCCAAGGAACATCTTGCCAAGGCCGCCCCAGAAGGCGTTGCCGTCGCCAAAAGCAATCGAATAGCCCATGACGAACCACAGCACGCTCATCAGGCAGGCGATGGCGTAGCAATGCATAAAGACGCTCAGCACGTTTCGTGCGCGCACCAGACCGCCGTAAAACAGCGCCAGTCCGGGCAGTGTCATGAACAGCACCAGGGCTGTTGCGACGATGATCCAGGCGGTATCCGCTCCGTTCATGATTGTGTTCCTTCCGTTCCCATTTCGGCGATGCATTCCAGAACGGGCGCGAAAGAAAACAGCAAACACTGCAAAAACAGGCTAAAAAACACCCGTTTTGCAAAACGTCTAAATTTTACGCGAAAACTTTGTGCAGATGCCTAATTCTGCGTCACACCGTAGTTGCCGCAATTTCCAGCAGGCTGAGTGCTTTTTGGGCGGCGGCCAGGCGCACCTTGGCGCGGCCCTGTGCGCCGAACTCAATGGTTTCGGTGCGGGTTTCGCCGCCTTCAAAGGCCAAGCCAAAGCACACCCGGCCTTCGGGCTTATGTTCGGATCCGCCGGGGCCTGCGATGCCGGTGATGGCAACGGCGACCTGCGCGTCTGAATGTGCCAGCGCGCCTTCGGCCATTTCGCGGGCCACCTGTTCTGAAACAGCACCATGGGCCGCGAGGGTTTCGGGCCGCACCCCCAGCATCTGCTCTTTGGCGGCGTTGGTGTAGGTGACAAAACCGCGGTCCACCACGGCGGAGGAGCCGGCGATGTCGGTCAGGGCCGCCATCACCATGCCGCCGGTGCAGCTTTCGGCGGCGGTGGCCATCCAGCCCCGCGCCTTGAGGGCCTCAAGCACCTGGCGGGCCTGCGCCTCGGCTATCACAGGCCCAGAACCCCGTGGCTGATCCAGGCGGCAATCATCACGACGATGCCCGCAAAGACCCCGGCGATCACATCATCCAGCATCACCCCCAACGCGTCACCGCGCCGGTCAGCCCAGCCGATGGGGCCAGGTTTGGTGATGTCAAACAGGCGGAAGAACACAAAGGCCGTGACCCAACCGGGCCAAAGCGCCAGCATGCCTGCGCCGGAATGGGTGATGCCGATAAAGACCGGGATCAGGGCGATCCATTGGCCGGCCACCTCATCAATCACGATCTCGGACGGGTCGTGATCATCTTTGCCGCGGGTTTCGACCGCCGTCGCCCACCAGCCAAGGGCAAAGACCAGCGGCACTGCGATCAGAAAGGCATTCAGCCCGCCAAGCCACAAGATCAGGGCGCCAGCGGGCAGGGAGGCAAGGGATCCCCAGGTGCCGGGGGCCGGGCGCATCAGGCCAGCATAGAAAAAGGTCGCGATCAGCTTGGTCATGTCATTACACCTTGATCAGGGTTGCGGTGGCGATGGCGGCGATGCCTTCTTCGCGGCCGGTGAAGCCCAGCCGTTCCGAGGTTGTGGCCTTGATCGACACGCGATCCATTTCCACCCCCAGAATGCGCGCCATTTCGGTCATCATCGCGGCCGCATGTGGCCCCACCTTGGGGTATTCGCAGACCAGCGTGCAGTCGACGTTCGAGATGGTGAACCCTTTGGAACGTGCCAAATCAGCGGCGTGTTTCAGGAAGATCTCACTTGCAGCGCCTTTCCACTGCGGGTCCGACGGGGGGAAGTGGCGGCCAATGTCACCCTCAGCCATCGCGCCATAAAGCGCATCGGTCACCGCATGCATGCCCACATCCGCATCCGAATGTCCCTGTAGCCCGCGCCCATGAGGGATCTTCACGCCGCAGAGGATCACATGATCCCCCTCGCCAAACCGATGCACGTCGTAGCCATTGCCCAGACGGATATCCATGTGTTCTTCCTTTTTGGTCTGCTCGCGCAGGATGTCTTCGGCGCGGGCGAAATCGCCGGGCCGGGTGATTTTCAGGTTGCTCTCCTCGCCCGGAACGATGGCCACGTCAATGCCATGGGCGCGCGCTACTTCAACATCATCGGCGGCCCCGCCGGAGTGGGCATCATGTGCCTCCAGCAGCGCATCATAGTGAAAGGCCTGTGGCGTCTGGGCGCGGTAGAGCGCGCTGCGATCCTGCACCCCGGCCACCCGTCCCGCATCGCCGCGCCAGAGGGCATCCACCACCTCCAGCCCCGGGGCGGCCGCTTGATGGATGTCCAGCGTGTCAATCAACTGGTCGATCAGATCGGCTGACAGGCAGGGGCGGGCGACGTCATGCACCAGCACCTTGTGCACATCGCTGCCAGCAAGCGCCTGAAGCCCGTTCACCACCGATTGGTCGCGGCTATCGCCGCCAAAACAATGGCTGACCTTCGGGTGACTGGACCATTCAGCCAGATGCGCCACATCATCGGGATGGATGACCAACATCACCTGATCGATGCGCGGATGGTCCACCAGCGCCAAAAGCGTTTGATCCGCCACCCGCTGCCCGGCCAAGGGGCGCCATTGTTTCGGCAGTCCCGCACCTGCGCGGGTGCCCCGTCCGGCGGCAACGATAAGGGCAGCTGTGGTCATCTAAGGCTCCGCAACGAAGGGTCGCACATCTGGAGGTGCGGCTAAGGTCAGTTTGTTGCGATCCTGCATAGGCGGAGAGGCCGGTAAGAGCAACGCTGAGCCTGATCCAGAGGCAACTGCCTAAATATTAGGCGATTGACATTGGGGTGGCTAAAAACGTAGCGGGTTTCGTTGAAACTCCCTCAATCTCTGGTCTAGCCAGAGAGTAACGCACAAGGATTAAGCAGTGATGCCGCTCAGGCTTGCAGATAAAACCATCACATCCCCGGTCTTTCTGGCTCCGCTGGCCGGAATCACCGATCTGCCGTTTCGCGATCTGGTGTCGCGCTTTGGCGCCGGGCTGGTGGTCAGTGAAATGGTGGCCAGTCAGGAAATGGTTCAGGCCAAGCCAGGCGTGCGCGAAAAGGCCGAATTGGGCTTTGATAAGGTGAACACCGCCGTGCAGCTGGCAGGGCGCGAGGCCTCATGGATGGCTCTGGCGGCTAAGATGGTTGAGGACAATGGCGCCAAGATCATCGACATCAACATGGGCTGCCCTGCCAAAAAGGTGGTGAACGGTTATTCCGGCTCGGCCCTTTTGAAAGATCTGGATCATGCGCTGACCCTGATTGAGGCGGTGGTGGAAGCCGTGGATCTGCCGGTCACCCTGAAAACCCGGCTGGGCTGGGATGACAATCTGCTGAACGCGCCTGAGCTGGCCAAACGGGCCGAGGCTGCGGGCATTCAGATGATCACCATCCATGGCCGCACCCGCAGCCAGTTCTACAAAGGCAGCGCCGATTGGGCGGCGATCAACCGCGTGAAAGAGGCGGTATCGATCCCGGTGATTGCCAATGGCGACATCTGTTCCGCCACAGACGCCCGTCAGGCGCTGGATCTTTCTGGCGCGGATGGGGTGATGATCGGGCGCGGATCACAGGGACGGCCCTGGTTGCTGGCGCAGGTTGCGGCAGATCTTTACGGGTCAGAGGCGCCTGAGGTGCCAGAGGGCGAAGCGCTCGCCGATATGATCGTCGCGCATTATGAGGCGATGCTGGCCTTTTATGGTCTGGACCTGGGGCTGCGTGTCGCCCGCAAACATCTGGGCTGGTACATGGATGAGGCAGGCACCCATACCGCGTTGCGCCGTGCCGTCCTGACGGAAAAGGATCCGGCCAAGGTCATCAAGCTGCTGCCACAGGCCATTTTGTACCCAGAGGAGGCCGCGGCATGACCGATGAGGCGCAGATGGACGTAAACCTGTGGTCGTCATTGCCCATTCCCGGCGTGTTGATCGACCCGGAGGATCGGATCACCGATATCAATTCCGCTGCCGAAGGGTTCCTGAACACCTCGGCCAAATCCATTCAGGGGGAACCGGTCTGGGATCGCATCATGGTTGATGCCCCGATGGAAGAGGCCTTTGAGCGGGCGCGGGAAACCAATTCGCCGCTGTTTGTGAACGATGTGGATGTGGGCACCGGCAGCCGGGCGCCGCTGCATTGTAACCTGCAGATCGCCCCCCTTCAGGGCCGGCCGGGGCATATGATCTTTCTCATTTCGCCACGTGAGTTGGCGGGGAGGATGACGCAGAGCAACTCGGTCAAATCCGCCGCCAAATCCGCGATTGGCATGGCTGAGATGCTGGCGCATGAGATCAAGAACCCGCTGGCAGGGATCACCGGCGCGGCGCAGCTTTTGTCCATGAACCTCAGCCCCGAGGATCTGGAACTGACGGATCTGATCGTTGAAGAAAGCCGCCGTATTGTGAAGCTGCTGGAACAGGTGGAGCAGTTTGGCAACCTGTCTGAGCCGGAGCGGCAAGAGGTCAATATTCACGACGTGCTGGATCGCGCACGACGTTCGGCCCTACTGGGGTTCGGCGCGCATATGAAGATTGTTGAGGATTACGATCCCTCGCTGCCTATGGCGTTGGGGGATCCGGATCAGCTGCTGCAGGTGGTTCTGAACTTGGTAAAGAACGCCTCAGAAGCTGCTGATAAAAAAGGCGGAACCATCCGCCTGCATACCTTCTATGAACACTCGTTCCGGCTGCGGCGTGCGGATGGCACCGGCCAATCGCTGCCGCTGCAGATCGAGATTATCGATGACGGGCCGGGCCTGCCCGAAGACATCAAGGGCGATATCTTTGATCCCTTTGTTTCGGGACGGGAAAACGGCACCGGTCTGGGGCTGGCGCTGGTCAGCAAAATCATATCCGACCACGGCGGCTGGATCTCGGTGGACAGCACCCCCGGCCGCACGGTTTTTAAAATATCTCTGCCGCTCGCAGAGGCGCCAAAGAAGCGCTTAAAAAAGGAGAGCTAACCGATGGATGGCACCGTTCTGGTCGCGGATGATGACCGCACGATCCGTACCGTTTTGACCCAGGCGCTGACCCGCGCCGGCTGTAAGGTGCATGCCACCTCGTCGCTGACCACGCTGATGCGCTGGGTGGCCGAAGGCAAGGGTGATGTGGTGATTTCGGACGTGGTCATGCCGGACGGTAACGGTCTGGAAATGCTGCCGAAAATTGCGCAGGACCGGCCCGGCCTACCGGTGATTGTCATCTCGGCGCAGAACACCATCATGACCGCCATTCAGGCCGCTGAGGCCGAGGCTTATGATTACTTGCCCAAACCCTTTGATCTGCCCGACCTGATGAAACGCACCGCCAAGGCGCTGGAGCAGCGGCAGCGTGCTGCGCCCGCAGCCCGCGTTGAAGAGGCTGATCGCCCTGATGAGCTGCCGCTAGTTGGGCGCACGCCTGCGATGCAGTCGCTCTACCGTCTGGTGGCGCGGGTGATGAACACCGATCTGCCGGTGCTGATCGCTGGTGAAAGTGGGACGGGTAAGTCACTGATCGCACGTGCAATCCACGATTTCTCTGACCGTCGCACGCTGCCGTTTGTGACCGTGACGGCCAGTGACCTGCAAGACATCGAGGGCCCCTCGCGCAGTCTGGCGCGGGTCAAGGGCGGCACGCTGCTGATCGATGAGATCGGCGATGTGGACGCTGAGGTGCAGGCACGCATCGTGCGGATGATCGACAACCCGGGCGAACATGTGCCGCGTTTCATGGCGACCAGCCAGACCGACCTGACCGAAGCGCTGGATCGCGGCGATATTCGTCAGGATCTCTATTACCGGCTGAGTGGTGCGACGCTGATGGTGCCCTCGCTGCGGGAGCGGGTGGAGGATATTCCGCTCTTGGCCGAACACTTCCTGTTGCGGGCAGAACGGGACGGCCAGCCGTCACGCCGCCTGTCTGAAGACGCGATGGAGCTGATGCGCAGCTACAGCTGGCCCGGAAATGTGCGCCAGTTGGAGCACGCGGTGCGTCGACTGGTGCTGACCTCCCGCGCAGAAGAGATCACCCGGTCTGAGGTGGAGATGGTGCTGGGCAACCAGCCCGAGATGGAGCCGGTGCTGGGCGGCGGTGATACTGAAAAGTTATCAGCCTCGGTTGCGCGTCATCTGCGCCGTTACTTCGATCTGCATGGCGCCATGTTGCCGCCCGCCGGGCTTTACGCGCGGATCCTGCGTGAGGTGGAGCTGCCGCTGATCGAAATCGCGCTGGAGGCCACAGGCGGCAATCAGGCGAAATGCGCGGATCTCTTGGGCATCAACCGTAATACATTGCGCAAGAAGATCACCGATCTGGATATTAACGTGACACGACGCCGGAAATTGATGTAAAACCGCAACAATGGCGTGGCAAATCGGTTGGAAACATCGGTTTGACCCCCAAATAAAGTGGTTCGTCGCGCAAAGCGACACATCAGAATGAGGGCAAAGCGTGGCCTCCGAGGCACAGCAGAAACGCTCATGGGCGAAAATCAGCCGGTTGCGACGGCAGCGGAGGGTGCAGAATATTGCCACCTTCTGTCTGGTGGTCCTTGCGCCGGTTCTGGTGATCGCCACCTATCTGGTGCTGGGCCCTCTGGATCAGGGGGCTTCGTCTTTCTCCCTTCGGGTAATCCTGCTGGCTGACTTCGTCTATGCGATGTTGGTGGCCGCTTTGGTTCTGCAAAGGATCGTGGCGCTGGTTGCGGCGCGTCGGGCAAAATCCGCAGGATCCCGGCTGCACCTGCGCCTGACCGGCGTCTTTGCAATTCTGGCGTTGATCCCCACAGTTTCGGTGGCCATCTTTGCAGCCTTGACGGTGAATATCGGCCTTGAGGGCTGGTTTTCGGACCGGGTGCGGCAGGTGGTTGGCACCTCACTGGAGGCGGCAGAAGCCTATGAAGAAGAGCACCGCCGCGATCTATTGCTGGATATCTCAGCGCTGGCCGATCACATTGATCGATCACGGCGGCAGACGTTTTTTATGACCGATGGCGATGTGCGGATCGTGCTGGCCCAGGGGCAGGCACAGATCCAGCGCGGCCTGCGTGAGGCCTATGTGATCGACGGCACCGGCCAGATCCGCGCCCGGGGGGAACGTAGCTACCTGTTTGATTTCGAACAGCCTTCCTCAAGCCAATTGCAGGCCGCCAGTGAAAATGGCGCGCAGATCATCGAGGATTGGGAAAACAACGAGTTCCGCGCGTTGGTGCGGCTGAATGAGTTTGTGGACCGGTTTCTGTATATCAGCCGTGAGGTCGATGGTGAGCTGCTGAGCCTGTTGGATGACACCAAAGAAACCGCGCAGTTTTATCAGCAGTTGGAAAGCGAACGCGGACGGGTGCTGTTTGAATTTGGCCTGATCTATCTGGGCTTCGCGGTGATCCTGATCCTGGCCGCGATCTGGCTGGGGCTGTGGTTTGCCGAACGTTTGTCGCGTCCGGTTGGGCGGTTGACTGGTGCGGCGCAGCGCGTCGGTGCAGGCGATCTGGATGTGCGGGTGATGGAAGAGGATGGCGATGATGAGATCGCCATGCTGGGCCGTTACTTCAACCAGATGACCCGACAGCTAAAAGCGCAGCGCGAGACGCTGTTGGAAAACACCGAACAGATCGAACGCCGGCGCCGGTTGTTTGACTCGGTTCTTAGCTCCGTTACCTCGGGCGTTGTTGGCCTGGATGAAGAGGGGCGCGTGACCTTTGTGAACCGGTCGGCAGAACGTCTGTTGGATTGGGGCGAAGACCACGCCAGCCTGGCGCTTGCGGTTGCTGTGCCGGAGTTTGCATCGTTGTTTGAGCGCCTGAAAGCGGATGAGCTGGGCACCCTGCAGGAAGAGGTCAAGGTGACCCGCAACGGTCAGTTGGAAAACCTGCTGGTGCGGATGGCAACGCGCTACGGCGAGGAGGGCGCGCCGGAAGGTTACGTTGTGGCCTTTGATGACGTCAGCGATCTGGTGGCCGCGCAGCGTATGGCAGCCTGGGGCGACGTGGCGCGCCGGATTGCCCATGAGATCAAGAATCCGCTGACGCCGATTCAGCTGTCGGCGGAGCGGATCAAACGTAAATTCAGCCGTCATTTGAACGAGGATAATGCTGACAGCCTGGCGCAGCTGACTGAGGTTATTGTGCGCCAAACCAATGACTTGCGGCGCATTGTTGATGAGTTCTCTAAGTTCGCCCGGATGCCGGAACCCGAGCGCCGCCCCGAGGATCTGCGCCAGTTGGTGCAGGATGCAGTGCTGTTGCAGCAGGCCGGGCAGCCGGATGTGACGATCACCGCCGACCTGCCGGAGGGCGCGGTTTTGGCCGATCTTGACGCGACGATGATTTCCCAGGCGCTGACAAACCTGATCAAGAACGCCGGGGAAGCTATTGAAAGCTATAATCAAAAATCACCTGATACTCCGATCAGCGGCCAGATCAATATCACCATGTGTGGCGAGGGGCGCAGCGCTATGATCCGGATCATGGACAATGGCATCGGTCTCCCTGAGGACCGGACGCGGCTGTTTGAGCCCTATGTGACCACGCGCAGCGAAGGCACCGGGCTTGGCCTGCCGATTGTGAAGAAAATCATTGAAGAACATGGCGGTACGCTCTCACTCGAAGATGCGCCGGCATTCGAAGAAGGGGCCCACAGAGGCGCCATGGCAATCATCCGGTTGGGGGTGACCTCCACCGGCAAAGACAGCGAAGACACAGCCGCAACAGAGGCGGCGGAATGACAGACGTGAGGACAAGATGAGTGATATTCTGATTGTTGACGACGAAAAGGACATTCGCGAGCTGATCTCGGATATCCTTGAAGATGAAGGCTTTACCACCCGCCTTGCAGGTAACTCTGATGAGGCGATGAATGAGATCAACGGCGAGCCGCCAGCGCTGATCATTCTGGATATCTGGCTCAAGGACAGCCGGATGGACGGGATCGACATTCTGAAAACGGTGAAGCGGGACAATCCGGATGTGCCGGTGGTGATCATCTCGGGGCACGGCAATATTGAAATTGCGGTCGCGGCGATCAAACAGGGCGCTTACGATTTCATCGAAAAGCCGTTCAACATCGATCAGCTGCTGGTGGTGATCCGCCGCGCGATGGAGACCTCGCGGCTGCGGCGTGAAAACCAGAAGCTGCGGCGCAAGGACAGCAATGAGGCCGAGATGATCGGCGATACCGCCTCCTTCCGCACCCTGGTAGGTCAGCTGGAGAAGGTGACCAAATCCAACGGTCGTGTGATGCTCTCGGGTCCTTCGGGCGTCGGCAAAGAAGTGGCCGCACGCTACATCCATGCCCAGTCCAACCGGGCCTCGGCCCCCTTTGTGACAGTTGGCTGCGCCACGATTGAGCCTGAGCGGATCGAAGAGGTGCTGTTTGGTCGTGAAAGCGCTGAACGCGGCGTGGAGCCGGGGCTGCTGGAGCAGGCGCATGGCGGCGTGATCTTCTTTGATGAGGTTGCGGATATGCCGCTGGGCTCACAGTCCAAGATCCTGCGGGTTCTGGTGGACCAGCAGTTCCAGCGCGTCGGGGGCGCGGACAAGGTGCGGGTGGATCTGCGGGTGATCTCCTCCACCAGCCGTGATCTGGAGGGTGAGATTGCCGCCGGGCGTTTCCGGCAGGAGCTGTATCATCGTCTGAACGTGGTGCCGATCGCCGTGCCGTCGCTGGAAGAACGCCGCGAGGATATTCCGGTGCTGGCGCAGCATTTCATTGAGATGTTCAACCAGACCCAGGGCCTGCCGCTGCGCGAATTGTCCGAGGATGCGGTGGCGCTGATGCAGACCATGCGCTGGCCCGGCAATGTGCGCCAGCTGCGCAACCTGATTGAACGGGTGCTGATCTTGGGCGATGGCAGTGGCGCGATTGAGGCCAAGGAACTGCCGGGCAGCAGCGAAGGGGGCGACAGTTCCGATCAGGTGGTTCTGACCGGCACCTTGGCGACCTTGCCGTTGCGGGAAGCGCGGGAAGTCTTTGAGCGGGAATACCTGCTGACGCAGATCAACCGCTTTGGTGGCAACATCAGCCGCACCGCCAATTTTGTTGGCATGGAACGTTCCGCTCTGCACCGCAAGCTGAAGTCGCTGGGGGTTGTGACCACCTCCAAGGCGGGCGCGCGGGTAGCGACCGTGGATAAAGAAACCGCCGAGGCTGAATAAGCCCCGGCGGTCTAATCGATGTTTCAGATGTGGGTGTTAGCTGGGCTCACCCACTTGCAGCTTGCCATTGACCCGCACAACGCAGGACTTGGCGCTTATGCCCTTCATGGTGACCGGCACTGAAACCGAGGTGCCGTTGTCACACATCGGCAGCGACACCTGGCTGTAGCCCTGATCCATCATGCATTGCGCTTTGACCCGGCTGCGCAGATCTTCGTTGATGTCCACGGTGTAGGGTTCTGGGCGGGTCCAGTAGGTTTCGGTCAGGCAGTTGCCTTTGTCGTCGCAGATCTTGTGTTCGCGGGGCTGTGGTGCGGTGTAGCGGATCTGGGTTTGTACCGGCGCATCGCGCAGCGCCTGAACGTCACAATTGGTGATGTCGCGGTCACGGTCCTGCACGCTTTTGCCGGCCTGATGATAGACGGTGTAATTGCAGCCGCTCAATAAAACGCCGCACAGGGCGAGTAGGGCGAATCGTTGCATCTATGTCTCCTTTTTTATTGCCAAGAAGGTGCCGTGATGGCCCATGTTATTCAATTGCATTGACCGTTTGGGCTGCGCATGCGATGCAAAGCGCCTGATTGCAGGGGAACATGTGATGAAGGTCATCATCTGCGGGGCAGGGCAGGTCGGCTGGCAAATCGCCCGCCATTTGTCTGGTGAAAAGAACGACGTCACCGTGGTCGACAACAATGCCGATCTGGTGCGTCGGGCCACGGATACGCTTGATGTGCAGGGGATTGCAGGCTTTGCCTCCTACCCGGATGTTCTGGATCAGGCCGGGGCGCGGGACGCGGATATGATCATCGCGGCGACCCATTCCGATGAGGTCAACATGGTGACCTGTCAGGTGGCGCATTCGGTGTTTGCCATTCCGCGGAAAATCGCTCGTCTGCGTTCGCAAAGTTATCTGACCGCGATTTATTCTGACCTCTACCGGCGTGACCACATGCCGATTGATGTGGTGATCAGCCCCGAACGCGAAGTGGCAGAGGCAGCGCTGCAGCGCATCGCCTCACCGGCCGCCTTTGACACGGAAAAGTTTCTGTCCGGCAAGGCGCATCTTTTGGGCATCAGCATCGAAGAGGGCTGCCCGGTGGTGAACACACCGTTGCGCCAGCTGAACGATCTGTTCTCCACCCTGCGCGCGATTGTGGTGGGGATCCGCCGGGACGGTCGCCTGTTTGCGCCAGAAGCGGGCGATCAGATCTTTGTCGGGGATGAGTGCTACATCTTCACCGTGAACGAAGACATCAACCGCACGATGGAAATCTTTGGCAAAGAAGCCAAAAAGCAGGAACGTGTTGTCATCATCGGCGGCGGCAACGTTGGGCTTGCGGTGGCGCGTTCGCTGGAAGAACGCACCGAACGGGTGCGGGCCAAAGTGGTGGAGCGCAATCGTAGTATCGCCGAGAAAGCTGCTGATATTCTTGAGAAAACCATCGTTTTGCATGGTGACGGGCTGGACGTTTCTTTGCTGTCGGAAGCCAACATTGAACGCGCTGATGCGGTGCTTTGTGTGACGGATGACGATAAGACCAACATGCTGGCGGCGGTGCGCGCCAAGGCCGAAGGCTGCCCGATGGCCATCGCGCTGATCAATGACCCGACGCTGGTGCCGATGATGGCGCCGCTGGGCATTGATGCCTACGTCAACCCGCGCTCAACCACCGTTTCGTCGATCCTGCGCCATGTGCGGCACGGCAAGGTGCACAGCGTTTATTCCATCGGCGACGCTGAAGCGGAAATGATTGAGGCGGAGGTACTTTCAACCTCGCCCATCGCGGGCCGCAAGATCCGTGACATTGAGTTTCCCGAAGGTGTGCTGGTGGGCGGCGTGCTGAAAGGCGACAAGGTGGTGAAGCCGCTGGCCGACACTCGGATTGATGATGGCGATGTTGTGGCGCTGTTCTCTCTGGCCTCTGACGTGCCCGAGGTGGAGCGGCTGTTGCAGGTCTCCATCGATTTCTTCTAGCATTCACCAATAGCATAGGGACCCCTGTGATGTGGGCGCGGCTGCTTGAGCAACCATTGTTTCTGTTGATGGCGGGGATTTCTGCGCTGTCGATGCTGGTGCCTGCCGCACATGCTTTTGCCTTGGAAAACGCTGCTGAGGGGCGGGCCTTTCTCTATTCCGCAGTTCTTGGCGGTCTGATGGTTGCGCTGGTCGGGATCGCCCGAGCCAACCTGCTGCGCCGGCGCGGCGAAATGGGCAATCTGCTGGCCCTGTTTGCCGGGCTTGCGGCGCTACCGCTGTTTCTGGCGCTGCCGTTTTATGAGGCGCTGCGCACCACTTCTTACCTCAATGCCTATGTGGAGATGGTCTCGGCGTTAACCACCACGGGGGCTGCGTTTTTTGAGGCTGATCGGCTGAGTGACACGCTGCACCTGTGGCGTGGCATGGTCGGCTGGATGGGCGGCGCGCTGATCTGGGTGGCTGCGGCGGCGATCTTGGCGCCGCTGAACCTTGGCGGCTTTGAGGTCACCGCAACGGCTGAGCCCGGCCAAAGCGATGTGCTGCACGGCCGGTTCGAACGGCCCGATCCCCAGCGCCGGATCATCCGCGTGGCGGTGCAGCTGCTGCCGATCTACATCGGTTTGACCTTTGCATTGTGGGTGATGCTGACGATCAGTGGCGACCGGCCTTTGGTGGCGCTGATCCATGGCATGTCGGTGATGGCCACCAGCGGGATCACCCCGTTGCAATCGGCTGGCGATGCGCAGGCGGGTGTCACCGGTGAGGCGATCACTGCCCTGTTTATGCTGTTTGCCCTGTCGCGGCTGACCTTTTCGACCGATACGATCACCACCTCGCGCCGGGGACTGCATGAGGATCCGGAATTCCGTCTGGGGCTGGTTTTGGTCGTCGCTGTGCCGACGCTGCTGTTCATGCGCCATTGGATGGCCTCCTACAGTATGGAGGAGGAGCAAAGCGTCATGGTGGCGTTGCGGGCGCTTTGGGGTGGGTTGTTCACCACGCTGTCGTTCCTGTCGACCACCGGGTTTGAAAGCGTTGAGTGGAAGACCGCGCGCGACTGGTCGGGCCTGCCGACGCCGGGCCTCATTTTCCTCGGCCTGGCGATGATTGGCGGCGGCGTGGCTACAACCGCGGGCGGTGTAAAGCTACTGCGGGTCTGGGCGCTTTACCTCAACGGATTGCGTGAGATTGAGCGTCTGGTGCACCCGTCCTCGGTGGGGCGCGCCCATGGGATGAGCCGCCGCATCCGGCGTCAGGGGGCGTTTATCGCCTGGATCTTTTTTATGATGTTTGCCCTGTCGCTGGCCTTTTTCACCATGGTCTTTGCGGGCTACGGATCGGATCTGCAAACCGCGCTGACGCTGGCGATTGCGGGCCTTTCGACCACCGGACCGCTGGTCAGCATTGCGCCGGAAACCACGGTGCACCTGTCCTCACTGGCGCCGGTGGCAAAGCTGACCTTCGCTGCGGCGATGGTGCTGGGCAGGCTGGAGATGCTGGCGATTGTGGCGCTCTTTACCTCTGGGCTGTTCCGCCGCTAGGTCACCGATTGGCCACAGTGGCCCTTGCGAAGATACCCGGTTGATTTTTGGGGTGGAAACTCCTCTGCTGGCGCGACATAGTAGCACCTATTGATGAACAGGGACGCCGGAAAAGCGGCAAATAATAAAAGGTAACCATAAATGGCTTCCGACAAACAGAACCTGCAAGACGCCTTTCTGAACCACACCCGGAAAACGAAAATCCCGGTGACCATCTTTCTGATCAACGGCGTGAAGCTGCAGGGGGTCATCACCTGGTTTGACAATTTCTGTGTGCTCCTGCGCCGTGACGGCCAGTCGCAGCTTGTCTACAAACACGCAATCTCGACCTTCATGCCGGCACAACCCATCAACCTTTACGATGGTGAAGAGTCCTAATTGGAAACACATGAACGGATCGCGACCCGCGCCTGGGTTCTGCATCCTGATCTGAAAACCGACAAGAACCGTCGTGAAGCAGACTATGCCTTGGAAGAGGCGGTCTCGCTTGCGGCGGCTTTGCCCGATTTGGAGGTGGTAGGATCCACCAAAGTGCCGCTGCCCCGCGCGCACGCGGGCTACCTGTTTGGCTCGGGTAAGATCGAGGAACTGAAGCAGCTCCTGAAGGCGAATGAGGTCGAATTGGTGCTGATCGACGGGCCGGTGACGCCCGTGCAGCAACGTAACCTTGAAAAGGCCTGGAAGGTCAAACTGCTGGACCGCACCGGGCTGATCCTTGAGATCTTCTCGGACCGGGCCCGCACCCGCGAAGGTGTGTTGCAGGTGGAAATGGCGGCGCTGAGCTATCAGCGTACACGCCTGGTGCGCGCCTGGACCCACCTGGAACGCCAGCGGGGCGGATTGGGCTTTGTCGGCGGTCCCGGCGAAACACAGATTGAGGCCGACCGCCGTGCGATCGACGAACAGCTGGTGCGCCTGCGCCGTCAGTTGGACAAGGTGGTGAAAACCCGCGAATTGCACCGCGCCGCGCGGGCCAAGGTGCCGTTTCCGGTGGTGGCGCTGGTGGGCTACACCAACGCTGGCAAATCGACCTTGTTCAACCATCTGACCGGCGCCGATGTGATGGCCAAAGACATGCTCTTTGCCACGCTGGATCCGACCATGCGGCGGGTCGATCTGCCCGACAACGGGCCTGAGGTGATCCTCAGTGACACGGTGGGCTTCATCTCGGACCTGCCAACGGAACTGGTCGCCTCTTTCCGCGCCACGCTGGAAGAGGTGCTGAGCGCCAACCTGATCCTGCATGTACGTGACATTGCCCATCCCGAAACCGAAGGGCAAGCGGAAAACGTGCTGTCGATCATGGAGAGCTTGGGTGTGGGCGAAGACACCCCGGTTCTGGAGGTCTGGAACAAGATTGACCTCCTGGATGAGGACACCCGCGAGGTGATGAATGAACGCGCAGACCGCGAAGAGGATATCTTTGCGATCTCGGCGATCACCGGGGAGGGTCAGGGCAAGCTGCTGGATGCGGTGAAGGCCAAGCTGGCCTCGGAAACCCATGAAAGCCAGCTGAGCCTCAGCTTTGCCGAGGGCCGCAAACGCGCCTGGCTGTTTCAGGAGGATCTGGTGCAGAAGGAGGAACAGACTGAGACCGGTTTTGACCTCACCGTGCGCTGGACCGCCCGGCAGGAAAAACGCTTCCGCGATCTTTAAGATCAGTTAACCAAATGGTGCGCGCCTCTCCGGCGCGCGCCCTATACCTCGGCCTGACGGCCTCAGGCCATTGGGGCTGTTTCAAAAACCGCTCCTGGCATTCACTGTTTCAAAAATACTCAAATGCCGAAGCGCTCATCCCCGCGAAACATTAGTTGACCGGACGCAGCACCGTCACGCCAACGGCCGCCGCGCGGGCCAGATCCTGATCCAGGGACATCGGGATGTATTCGCCGCGCCGCCACAGCTCGCCCAGATCATCGTAGTAGCGTGACAGGAAGTGGCCAGACTGCCCGGTGGCGGTGATGAAAACCGAACTGTCGGGATCTTCAAAGTCATAGACCCCACGATAGCCTGCGCCGTGGATGTTGCGGAAAGGATCAGCCGCATCCCCGGAGGCCAGTCCGCGCATCAACGTCTGATCACCGCCCGAGGTGGGCTGGCGGATGTTCACGAAGCTGCGCAGCAGCGGCACATCACCCAGCACCGGGTGGTCATGGGCGGCCTGATGTGCCTCGCCCCATTGCAGGCTTTCCAAGGCCTGACCGTAGCGTTCCTCGATCCACAGCAGGGCATCATCCAGCGCGAGGCGTGCCATATCGGTGCAGCTTTCCACCGGGGCGGATTGGATCACGTCGCACCAGATGCTGGCGCCGTCGATATCACGGTAAACACGTTCGATGAACAGCGGTTCCACCTGATTGAACTGATCGGCCAGCGGGCCCAGATCATCTCGGATCAGACGTTCCTGCAGGGCGCGGACCCAGGCAGCGTAGATCAGCGGTTCGGGCATATGTTCGTTCATCTCACCGTTCCAATTGGCTAAGAGCGCCAGTGCGCGCTGTCTTTGCCTCTCGGGCGTGCCATCAGGGGCGGCGGCGCCGGTGAACCACAGATCCGCCCCGATAAGCGGCAGCAGGGTGCGGGCGGCGGGGCTGACGGTATCCAGCTGGGTTTCGATGAAACTGTCGCGGGTGTGGACTTGGCGGCTTTGCATCAGCCGGGTCCAGCGCTGGATTCGCTGGGTGTCGCCCCAGTCAAAGCTGACATGTAGCGGGAAGGGGCGATCAACGGTTTTGTTGTTGGTGTTACCGACAATGCCGCCGATCGGGTTCACAAATTCAGGGTTGGCGGCATAGGAATGGCTCCCCTGCCAGCGGTTTTCTTCCAGCCAGCCGGGACTGGGCATGCGGCCCTGACTTTGGTGGCCGGATTGGCGGCGGGGCATTTTGCCCAGTGTTTTCATGGCGATCTGGCTGTCATCCACCAGCACCATATTCAGCGCCGGGGCGACCATATCTTCACCTGCAGCCATCGCACCCTGCACGGTGCGGGCATACATGATGTTGATCGCCGCGGTGATGGAGCGGTCTTCTTCGGTCAGCGCAGTCCAGTTCAGCGTTGCGACGTGGCCTTTGGGGGTGATGGTGCCGATATCGTTAAAACTGGCGGGCAGGACCGGGCCGTTATCACTCCAGCGCAGGGTCAGGGTGACGGGTTTTTCTTCAGCGACCTGTAGGATCGATTTGCGGCTGCGGAAGGGCTTGAAACCTTCGGGCGTGCGGTATTCTTCGGGATTATCCGGGTTCAGTTCCTCAACATAAAGGTCCTGATCATCCAGATAGGCGGCGGTGATGCCCCAGCCCAGCACGTCTGAGCGGCCGGACAGTACGGCGGGAATGCCCGGGATGGTGGCGCCGATCACGCCGCCCTGTTGCAACTGCAGCCGGGCCAAATACCAGCTGCCGGGCGCGGTGAAGCCCATATGCGGATCGCTGGCCAGAAGTGTGCCACCTGCGGCGGAGCGGCTGGTGGCGGCGGCCCAGGCGTTGGAGGCGCCAGAGAAACCGGCGCGGCTAAAGGGTGACAGCGAATGGTCCGGCAGCGGGGTGGAGGCCGCAAAACGCGGCAGCGTGGCATCAAACAGATCTGCATAACGGGGCAGGGCTGCGATGCCGGCACCGGGGGCATCAGGCAGAATGTCCAGCAGCCGTTCCGCAGGCAGCAAGAGCGAGGTGCGGGCGCGCAGCACTTCGGTGTCAATCTGGCCGGTCAGGCGCAGCGCCATCAGTTTCACCATCGCGATGCTGTCGGCGGGCTGCCAGGGGGCGATCGGCATGTTGAACAGGAACATCTCAGGCGCGCCACGGCCCAGGGCGTTCTGGTTGATCTCATCCAGGCGGGCGTTCACCCCATCGGCGTAAGCTTTCAGGGCCACCTGCGTGCGGGCATCCTGATGGCGCACCGCCGCCTGCGCCAATGGGTAGAGGTCAAGCCGGCGCATCACCGTGTCAATCTCAACCGTGCGGGTGCCAAAAACCTCGGACAGGCGGCCCTGGACGGTGCGGCGCAGCGTCACCATCTGCCACAGGCGGTCCTGCGCATGGGCATAGCCCAGGCCAAAGAACACATCCGCATCGCTGGCACCCAGAATATGCGGCACATTGGCATTGTCGCGCACGATTTCCAGCGGCGCCGAGAGGCCCGAAACCTGCAGCGTTTTGTCGTAATCGGGCAGCGAACGGGAGGCCAAGAAGTAGATCCCCAGCATGGTCAGCACCGCCACCGCGATCATCCCACCGGTCAATCTCATAAGCCACCGGAAAATCAATGCCATGGTGTTGTCCTGTTCACTCTTGCCTTTGTCGCGCTAGCTAGCCACAAACCAAGAGAAACACAAATACCGAGGGGGTAAAAATGGCAAAAGTAGCATTTCTCGGCCTAGGCGTGATGGGCTACCCGATGGCAGGCCATCTGGTGCAGGCCGGTCATGAGGTCACCGTTTACAATCGCACCGCCGCAAAAGCGGAAAAATGGGTGGCAGAGCATGGCGGCGCGATGGGTGTGACCCCACGCGAAGCGGCCGAAGGCGCGGATTTTGTGATGGCCTGTGTGGGCAATGACGATGACCTCCGCTCGGTCTGTCTGGGCGATGACGGTGCCTTTGCCGGTATGGCGGAAAACACCATCTTTGTGGATCACACCACGGTTTCGGCCAAAGTCACTGCAGAGCTTTATGATGTCGCCAAGGGGCAGGGTGTGGCCTTTGTGGATGCGCCGGTGTCTGGCGGTCAGGCGGGTGCGGAAAACGGTCAGCTGGTGGTGATGTGTGGCGGCGATCAGGTCTACTATGACAAAGCCGAAGCGGTGATCGAGGCCTATGCGAAACTGTGCAAACGCCTGGGTGACAGCGGCGCGGGGCAGAAGACCAAGATGGTCAACCAGATCTGTATCGCAGGTCTGGTGCAGGCACTGTCTGAGGGTCTGAACTTTGCCGAAAAGGCCGGTCTGGATGCACGGGACGTGGTTGAGGTCATCGGCGGCGGTGCTGCGGGCAGCTGGCAGATGGTGAACCGTGTGGGCACCATGGCTGATGATGAGTTTGAACACGGCTTTGCGGTGGACTGGATGCGCAAGGATCTGGGCATTTGTCTAGACACCGCGGATGAGATTGGCGCCTCACTGCCGGTGACGGCGGTTGTGGATCAGTTCTACAAGGATGTGCAGACCCTGGGCGGTGGACGTTGGGACACCTCAAGCCTGATCAAACGCCTGCGCGCGCTCTCGTAAGACGGGTTCCGATACGAATGAACTGAGAGGCCGGATGGCCTCTTAGTCGTTTTTGGATGGGGGCGCTTTCAGTGTCCCGCGGTTTTCGAGAACAGGTTGATCACCAAAATCCCCGCCAGGATCATCGCGATCCCCAGCACCGCTGGCCAGTCAAGCTTCTGGCCGAAGACCAGATAGCCGATGATGGCGATCAACACGATGCCCAGCCCACTCCAGAGCGCATAGACCACCCCCACCGGCAAAGTCTTGAGCGTCAGCGACAGCAGCCAGAAGCTGGTGCCATAGGCAATCACCACCAGAACCGACGGCAACAGTTTGGAAAACTGTTGGCTGGCCTGCAGGGCCGAGGTGCCGATGGTTTCGGCGGCAACCGCCAGGAGCAGGATCAGATAGGTCTTGGGCATGGGCGGCTCCGACGGTTATGTGGCGATATACCAATCTTTGCGGTGGTTGACGGCGATGGTCAGGTTGATGACCACGGCCCCCAGAAGGGAATAGAGAACCAGCGGAAGGTCAATCACAAATAGCGCCGCCGTGAAAACGCCAAGGTCAAACAGCAGCTGCGTATAACCGGCGCGAAAACCGGTTTTTTCCTGCAGGTACAGCGCCAGAATACCAACGCCCCCTAAGGAAGCGCCATGGCGGAACAGCGCCAGCAGCGCCGCGCCAGACAACATGCCGATCAACACGGCGCCCAAAATGGGATCCAGCGCCGCAAAGCTCACATAGCCAGGCATCAGGGTTGAGATCACCGACAGCATCGCCACCGCCGCAAAGGTCTTGAGCGTGAAGCGCCAGCCCATGCGCCGGATCGCCAGCCAATAGAACGGCAGGTTGACGACAAAGAACACCACGCCAAACCCATAGCCGGTGACATAGGAGATCAGCACCGCCAGACCCGCTGTCTGGCCCGTGACCAGCCCCAGATGGGTCAGCATCGCCATCGCAAACGACGCCATGGTGGTGCCAAAGATCAGCCCCTGTGCATCAGCAAGAAGACCGTGTTTCTGCGGATTTTTCTGTGTGTTCTCAACCATACATCGGCCTTATCGCTGCGTTGCAGAAAAATCCAGTGGGCAGGCAAGAAAAAACCTCCGGAAGGGATGCCCCCGGAGGTTTTGATTTTTTCATTGCGGTGGGATCAGCCAACCAGCGCCTTGTTCAGGTTTTCGTCAATCTTCTCAAGGAAGCCCATGGTGGTCAGCCAGCCCTGATCAGGGCCAACCAGCAGCGCCAGGTCTTTGGTCATGTGGCCGGATTCAACGGTGTCGATGATGACCTTTTCCAGCGTTTCGGCGAACCGTTTCAGCTGAGCGTTGTCGTCCAGTTTGGCGCGGTGCTTCAGTGCGCCGGTCCAGGCGTAGATCGACGCGATCGAGTTGGTCGAGGTCGATTTACCTTCCTGGTGCTGGCGATAGTGACGGGTCACGGTGCCATGCGCGGCCTCGGATTCGACAATCTTGCCATCCGGGGTCATCAGCTGGCTGGCCATCATACCCAGCGAGCCAAAGCCCTGTGCAACCGTGTCAGACTGCACATCGCCGTCATAGTTCTTACAGGCCCAGACAAACTTGCCGTTCCATTTCAGCGCGCAGGCGACCATATCGTCGATCAGACGGTGTTCGTACCAGATGCCGGCATCTTTGAATTTATCCGCAAACTCAGTCTCATAGATCTCCTGGAAGAGGTCTTTGAAACGGCCGTCATAGGCTTTCAGGATGGTGTTTTTGGACGACAGGTAAACCGGCCAACCGACGTTCAGACCATAGTTCAGCGAGGCGCGGGCGAAATCGCGGATGCTTTCATCCTGGTTGTACATGCCCATGTAAACACCGGCGTCCGGCGCATCATAGACCTCGCGTTCGATCACCTCACCATTGGCGCCTTCCCATTTCATGGTCAGCTTGCCGGCCGAGGGGAAATGGAAATCGGTGGCCTTGTACTGATCACCAAAGGCGTGACGGCCCACCACGATGGGCGAGGTCCAGCCGGGCACCAGACGTGGCACGTTCTGACAGATGATCGGCTGACGGAACACCACGCCACCCAGAATGTTTCGGATGGTGCCATTGGGGCTGCGCCACATCTTCTTGAGGCCAAATTCCTCAACCCGGGCTTCGTCCGGCGTGATGGTGGCACATTTGACGGCAACGCCAACTTCTTTGGTTTTTTCCGCCGCATCGATGGTGATCTGATCTTCGGTGCGGTCACGCTCTTCGATGCCCAGATCGTAATAGAGCAGGTCCACATCCAGATAGGGCAGGATCAATTTGTCCTTGATGAACTGCCACATGATGCGGGTCATTTCATCGCCGTCCATTTCGACGATGGGGTTTTCAACCTTGATTTTCGACATAAGAGGAGTCTTTCGTACCTATATGAGTGCGATATTCTGACGCCCTCATACAGGAAATCTACGGCAAAGGCAATTGCGGTATGCGATGGTATACCGCGCGCAATACCTTTGACCGTAAATCTCGCAGTGCCGAAAACCCCTTATTGCGCAGCCACAGCCGCGCGGGTTTCAAGACGCTGCATCCAAAGCATCACAAAAAGTGCTGCAACCATGGCGATGGCAACCCCGATGGTCAGCGGCAAAGGTGTGCCGTTGAAGGTCAGACCAACAGGCGCTGCGATGGCGGCGGAGATCACCGTCGCCACCCCGCCCGACACCGAAGCCGCGGTGCCGGAGATATGGCCCATGGGTTCCATCGTGATGGCGTTGAGGTTGCCCAGGGTCAGGCCGGCGTTGAAGAAGACCGAGGTGATCCAGATCACGAAGACATAGAACATCGCATCCCCCGGAAGGCCATTGAGGCCAAAGTTCATCCAGGCCAGCGACATGGCGGAGGCGGCAACAACCTGCATGGCCACAGCCACGGTGATCATTCGGCGCATGCCGAAACGCATCACCATCGCCGCGTTCAACAGGCTGGCGCTGCCCGACACCAGTGCCACAACCGCAAACCAGAAGGGGAAGCTGGCGGCGCGGTCAAACACATCGTCAAAGATCGGCTGGATTAGGCTGATCGACATGAAGAGCGTGGCAAAACACAGGGTCTGCGTCGCGATAGACAGGCGCACCGTGGGGTGGGCAAACATCTCTTTGATGGCGCTGCCGATCTTGCCGACCTTAAAGGGGCGGCGGTTTTCAATCGGTAAGGATTCCGGTTGGCGCAGCATCAGCCAGCCCACAGAAAACACCGAGAAGATGATGAACGAGCCGAAGATACCGCGCCATCCAACAAGACTGATCACCCCGGCGCCCAGCAGCGGCGCGACGGCCGGAACCAGCGTGAAGACCATCATCGCAAAGCTCATGATGCGTGCCATATCGCGGCCCGAATAAAGGTCACGCACAATAGCCAGCCCAACAACACGCGGGGCCGCCGCACCCAGGCCCTGCAGGACGCGGGCGATCAGCAACATCTCCATTCCTTGGGTCAGCAGTGCCACGACTGAGGCCGCGATATAAAGCGCCGCGCCAATCACGATGACCTTCTTGCGGCCAAAACTGTCAGACAACGGGCCGGTAAAGAAGGTGCCGATGCCCATACCAAAAACAAAGGAGGTCAGCACTAGCTGCGCCTGGTTCATGTCATCCGGGCTGAGGGCGCGGCCAATCTCGGGCAGGGCGGGCAGCATGGAATCGATCGAAAAGGCGATCGTGGCAAAGAGCATCGCCAAGAGGGCGACAAACTCCACGCGGGAGAGACGGGTGGGTTCAGACATCGGTCTACTTTCACTGGGTTTGCTTGGGCCAGAAATGTGACCCGAGACATGGCCCCGGTATCGCGGAGCACTTATGAGGGTAGCGCGACAGTGGCAGGACCGCTATACGCGCTAAATACGGTATTCATGCAGTAGGCAAGGTGTCGCCGAAGTTGGCGAAACAGCCCGCCGGTGTTGCCTTAGGCGCTTGGCGGTTCGGCCTCTTCGCCGGTCTTGTCCACCGCTGCGGCCTGCGCATGGTTTTCGATGATTTCATCGATGACCTTCAGCCACATTTCAGTCGACTGCGCGCCGGGCACGGCGTGCTGGCTGGCCACGATAAAGGTCGGGACAGAACTGACACCCATCTGCCGGGCCGCCTGATCGCGTTGCTGGATTTCAGCCGCGTCGGCCTCACCCTCCAACAATTTGCGCACCACGGAGGCATCGAGACCCGCACCGTCGGCAATATCGGCCAGCGTGTCGATGTCGCCAATGTCACGGCCATCGACAAAATAGGCTTTGAACAGGGCCGAGACCACGGCGGTCTGGGTGCCCTCCAGCCCGGCCCAATGGATCAACCGATGAGCCTTCAACGTGTTGGGTGTCACCTTGATCCCTTCAAGGTTCACCTTCAGCCCGGCCTGATCCGCGTGCTGCTGCACCGGCATATAGGCCTTCACCGCGCCGTCTTTGCCACCAAACTTGGTTTCCAGATAGGTGCGGCGGTCCATGCCAGCGGCGGGCATGTCCGGGTTCAGCTGAAACGGATGCCATTCGATCACGAAGGGATGGCCGGGGCGCTGTTCCAAGGCACGGCCCAGATAGGTCTTGCCGATGTAGCACCACGGGCAGATCGGATCCGACAGAATGTCCAGTTTCACTGCCTGTTCCATTGTATCCAAACCGTCCATTGCGCGCGCTCCTATAGAAGATCGCTGTGCCTAAACGGTTTCGTTCAAAAAGGAAAGATGCAGAACCGCACAGTGGACTTCACTTATTTGCGAAACCGCGGTCATGCCTTGACGGGATACAGAGATTTCAGGGCTTTACGCGACAGTTTGCCGTTTGGATTAGTCGGCAGTACCGGCAGGTGCACCCAGTCGCGCGGTTGTTTGTAGCGCGCCAGACGTTCTGAGGCGAAATCAGATAGTGAAGCCTTATCAATGGGTTCAGGGCTACTGTAAAAGGCAACGATCAGCTTGGTGTCGGCCTTGACCTCAACATCTGTGACGCCCAGGGCGGTGACACCGGGCAGGCCTGTCAGGGCGGCCTCAACCTCCAGCGGGGACACGCGATAGCCACCGGCATTCATCATATCGTCGCCGCGACCGGCGTACTCAATCTGGCCATCCGCGCGCATCACGCCATGATCACCGGTCAGGAACCAGCCATCGCGGAACCGCGCCTTGGTGGCGTCTTCGGCGCCGAAATAACCCAGCATCAGGCCGGGGTCTGTTTCGTGAACGCAGATTTCACCCTCTTCCCCAATACTTACCGCGCCATCCTCATTCCTCAGCGCAATCCGGCGCCCGGTCTGCGGTTGGCCCAGGGCACCGTCCGTTGCTGGATGGTCGGGGCTGGAGGAGAGGAAGGTCGAACATTCTGACATGCCGTAGGCTTCGTAAATCGCCTTGCCCCCGGTTGCACTTGCCCAGGTGGCGCGAATGCCCTCGGACAGTTTTTCACCCGCCGCCAATCCGTGGCGCAGAGCGGGCAGAACCAGCTGGTCCTGGGACTGCAGCATCTTGCGATAAACCCCTGGCGCAGCTGCAAAAAGCGTGGCGTCATGTTGTTTCAACAGGTGCGGCAGGTGATCCATCGCCACGCCTTCGGCTGGGATCAGCGCGGTAGCACCGACGGACCATGGATCCATTAGGCCGGTGCCCAGCGTGAAGGTCCAGTTGAAGGCACCAGCGTGCAGCAACCGGTCCGTGGAATGCAACCCGTACCAGCCCTGATGCATCATCTGCCGCGCCCAGATCGCGCGATGGGCATGCATCACTGCACGTGGCGTACCTGAGGTGCCGGAGGTGTAGATGATATAGGCCAGCCGGTTGGGATCCCCCAACTGATAAGCGGCCTGCGGCAGGGCGCGCATCGCGGCCAGGTCAGATGTTGTGACGGTTTCAACACCTGCGGGGCAGGCCACATCGGGATCCCGCACCACCGCACGGGGCGACAGCTGTGCGATCATCTTGGCAACCTCAGCCTCGGTTAGCATTGACGAGGTTGGCACCGGGATCAGCCCGACAGCGATGGCCGCCAGATAGGCGATCGGGAAATCCACCGTATTGCCCAGCCGCATCAGCAGGATGTCACCGGGTTCATAACCGCGTTGCAGCAGGCCCGTGCCAGTGCCCAGAACCGCCTGTTTCAGCTGTGCGTAGCTCCACTCTTCGGCACCGGTGGCGGACAGAACCGCGAGGGCGATTTTATCTGCGTGGTCGTCTGCCGCAGCCAGAACATGGGCAGCAAGATTGAAGGGCGTCGGGCAGGGCGCAAAGGCGCCTCGATCAAAGAGTGCTTGCATATCCCCGGGATAGGCAAAGGCCGGTCTGGTTGCAAGCTGCGTTGCAACATGGGGCGCAGCCGCGTATGACAGCCCTATGACAGAACAGATGCCCCAAGGATCGATCGTTCGGATCGCGCGTGAGAACGGCAATCAGGAAAGCCCTGAGCCGCTGGATCTGCCAAGCCGTGTGCGGGAGCTGCGCAAATCGCGCGGGCTGACGCTGGAACAGGCGGCCGGGCAGGCTGGCCTGGCGCGTTCGACCCTGTCGAAGATCGAAAACGGGCAGATGTCACCGACCTATGAGGCGTTGAAAAAGCTGGCGACGGGGCTGGAGATTTCGGTACCGCAGCTGTTCACCCCACCCAGCCGGGAAAAGGTCAACGGCCGTATGGCGCTGACCCGCAATGATGAGGGCACCGGCCACGCCACCGCCACTTATGAACATGAGATGCTGGGCGGCAGCCTGACCAAAAAGACCATGCTGCCTTATCGCGCCCGTGTCCGTGCCCGCTCGATGGAAGAATTTGACGGCTGGGTGCGTCACGACGGTGAAGAGTTCCTCTATGTTCTGACCGGCGTTGTGCGGCTTTACACTGAATTTTACGAACCTGTTGAAATGCGTCGCGGGGATAGCGCCTATTATGACGCCACCATGGGGCATAACGTGATTTCGCTCAGCCCGGAGGATGCAACGATCCTTTGGGTGACTTCACTGGTGTAACGCTCAGCCTCAGTACGATCTGAGTGCGCGATCGGAGTAATGGCAAATGAAAAAGGCGGCACCGCAAGGCCGCCTTTTCTTTTGGAACCAATGTGGTTCAGAACCAGCCCTGAACCCGGCGGGATCCGCCCGAGATATCCTGGCCAATCCCATCAATTGTTGCGCAGCCTGCCAGCAGGGTCAGGGTTGCGATGACAAAGAGCTTCTTCATGCCTGTTACTCCTCAGACCACCAAACATCTGGCGTGTAGCCGATACGGTCGCCATAAATCGGGGTATTTTGCGGGAATTGCAACGTTTTGCGATGGGCGATCCGGGCCGGGCCACCCGCCCAGAGTGGAATGACGTAGCGACCGGCCATCAACTGACGGTCCAGCGCCCGGGTTGCGGCGGTGAAAACCTCACTTGAGGTGGCGGTCAGCATCGCCTGAATTGTGGCATCCACGGCGGCGGATTTCATCCCCATCAGGTTGCGCGATCCTTCGATATCGGCCTGCGCCGATCCCCAGTAGAGGTTCTGTTCATTGCCCGGGCTCAGCGACAGGTAACGCACATAGGGCATCATGTCGAAGTCCTGCTTGTCACGGCGTTCGGCAAATTGCGCGTTGTCGACCTGGGCGATCTGCATGGTGATGCCCAGACGGGTCAGCCCCTCACGGTAGATCTCCATGATCGATTGGGCTTCTTTGTCGCCCTGACGGATCACCACTTCGAAGGTGAACGGCGCGCCATCGGCATTGACCAGCGTGCCGTCCTTGACGGTCCAACCGGCCTCTTCCAGCAGGTTCAGGGCGGCGCGCGTGTCGGCGCGGTTGCGCGGGCTGTCGTCACCTTCGGGCAGGGTCAGGCCTTCGATGGTGCCGGGCAGCAGATCAGCGGCGAAAGGTTGCAGGATCTCCAGCACCTTGCCGGTGGCGGGGCCCTCTTGCAGCCCAAGGTGTGAGTTGGAGAAATAAGACTGGATCCGGTTCTGACGGCCACCAGTGACTGTGCCGTTCACATAGGGAAAGTTGAAGGCGGTGATCATCGCCTGCCGCACGCGCCAATCCTCAAACACAGGACGGCGTGAGTTCATCACATAGCCCACCATGCCGGTGGGGCGCTGGTGTTTGATTTCAGATTTCAGCACATCGCCATCAGACACCGCAGGGAAGTCATACTGACTGGCCCATTTTTCAGCGTTGCCTTCGCGGTAGAAATTCATCTCCCCTGCTTTGAAAGCTTCAAACAGCACCGACTGGTCGCCGTAAAATTCAATCCGCAGCTCATCAAAGTTGCCGGTGCCCTGGCGGAAGGCCAGATCCTTGCCCCAATACTCGGGGTTGCGCTTCAGCGAGACATAGCGGCCCGCCTCAAAGTCAGAAACCACATAAGGTGCCGAGGTGATCGGCACATCCTGCAGGCTGCCCTCAGTCAGGGCCATGTCCTGCCACTGCGCCTTTTTCAGGATTGGGCGCAGACCTGCAATCAGGGCCAGTTCGCGATCTTCAACGTTGAAGGTGATCCGGACCGAGCGGTCGCCGGTCTGTTCAATCTTGTCGATCTTCTTCCAGAACCCGTGGTAGCGTGGATGCCCTTCGGTGCCGAGGGTTTCATAGGACCAGATCACATCTTCGACGGTCAGCGGGCTGCCATCGGAAAACTTGGCCTCAGGCCGCAGGGTAAACTCGACCCAGGAGCGATCTTCGGGCACCTCAATGCTTTCGGCCAGAAGCCCGTAAAGCGTGAAGGGTTCGTCCCAGCTGCGCCCCATAAGTGATTCGGAAATGAAGAACCGCAGCTGCCACGGCACCGTGCCTTTGCGCACAAATGGGTTCAAACTGTCAAAGCCGCCTGTGTTGCCCTCAATAAAGGACCCGCCTTTAGGGGCATCGGCGTTGACGTAGGGCAAGGACTGGTAATCGGCGGGCAGGGCCGGTTCGCCGTACATTGCAATTCCGTGTTTCGGGGCGGCCTGCAGCGCACTGCCCAACAAAACAAGCGCTGCGGCGCTGGTAAGTGTCTTCAGTCGTGGGAAAATCTCTGGTCGCATTCTGGCAACAATCCTACTCTGCCTTATTTTATTTGGACTTAGCCTAATGTGGCTTTTGTGTGATTTCAATTTTTTAGCTTGGAACGAGCGGATGTTTTGCTTATAAAGGGATCACTGCTCGATAGGTTTCTTGCCTGTATGAAACCTGCCTCAATAACTTTGCGCCGGCCTTGTGCCGGCGTTTTTTTTGTTTAGAGCCCATATTTCTTGGCTCTGCGCGGTTTTTCGCCGAAGGCGCCCTCTCTTTAGGCGGGGCGCGAAACATCCCGAATCATCGTAGTTCTGCTGACTCGCCGCAGGGCAGAGGAGCGGTTATGCTGCGGTTGCAAAGTAATGGCGAGGGTAAAAATGACATTGCAGGGAAAAACTGCCGTGGTGACCGGATCGAACTCCGGCATTGGTCTGGGTGTGGCACGGGAACTGGCACGCGCCGGGGCGGATGTGGTGCTGAACTCATTCACCGACAGCAGCGAAGATCACGCATTGGCCGCTGAGATGTCGACGGAATTCGGCGTCACCGTGCGCTATATTCAGGCCGATATGTCCAAGGCTGATGACTGTCGCCAACTGATTGAAAAAGCGGGACGTTGCGACATTCTGATCAACAACGCCGGCATCCAGCATGTTGAACCGATTGACAGTTTCCCGGTGGAAAAATGGGACGCGATCATTGCGATCAACATGTCCTCTGCCTTCCACACCACCGCGGCAGCGCTGCCGATGATGCGCGCCGCAGGATGGGGCCGGGTGATCAACATCGCCTCGGCCCATGGTCTGACGGCTTCGCCCTTCAAATCGGCCTATGTGGCAGCCAAACACGGTGTTGTCGGGCTGACCAAAGTGACAGCGCTGGAAACCGCGCGCGAACCGATCACCTGCAACGCGATCTGCCCCGGCTATGTCGCGACGCCACTGGTTGAGGCGCAGATCCCCGACACGATGGAGAAATACGGCAAATCCCGCGAAGAGGTTGTGGAGATGCTGATGGAACGCCAGCCGTCGAAGGAATTTGCCACCGTGGAGCAACTGGGCGGCACCTGTGTTTTCCTCTGCTCTGAGGCGGCAACACAGATGACCGGCACCACGCTATCGGTGGACGGTGGCTGGACCGCCCTCTGATCCCGCCAGATCATGTAAACCCCGCAGCCCGAAACAAGCCTAGGAGAGAAGGATGAAACGGATCAACTTGGCTTTGCAGGGCGGCGGGGCGCATGGGGCGTTTACCTGGGGCGTGCTGGATGTGCTGCTGCAGGACGAAGAGATCGAGATTGCCGGCATCACCGGCACCTCCGCCGGGGCGATGAATGGCGTGGCGCTGAAGGCCGGGTTGCTGACCGGCGGCCGTGATGGGGCACGGCAGAACCTAGATTGGTTCTGGCTGCAGCTGGGCGCGATTGAGCTGCCGGGCCTGGATCTGTGGCTGGGGGCGCTGCCACCCAGTTGGATCAGCCAGGGGATGGAGGTCAGCTGGCCCTTTATCGCTGCTGATGTCATGCAACGCTTCACCTCACCCTATGCGCTGGGATCGCTTTATGCCCATCCGCTGCGTGGGCTGGTGGAGCAATTTCAATATGATCTGGTCTGCGCCGATCAGGGCCCGGCGCTATTTGTCTGTGCCACCAATGTGCGTTCTGGTAAGGCGCGGGTGTTTCAGGGGGCTGAGATCAGCACCGATGCTTTGCTGGCCTCCGCCTGCCTGCCAACCCTGTTTCAGGCGGTCGAGATTACCGATCCCGCCACCGGCACGCAGGAAGCCTATTGGGATGGCGGCTATACCGGCAATCCGGCGCTTTGGCCGCTTTATTCAGGTGACCTGCCCGAAGATGTGGTCATCATCAATATCAACCCGCTGCGGCGGGAAGCCTTGCCGGTCACGCCGCAACAGATAAGCAACCGGATTAATGAGATCAGCTTCAACGCCTCGCTGTTGAGTGAGTTGCGCGCAGTTGCCTTTGTCCAGCGGCTGATTGCGCAAGGCGTGCTAAAACGTGAAGAAAAACGCGACGTTAAGGTGCATATGATCGCGGATGATGAGCTGATGAACAGTCTGTCAGTGGTCACCAAAAGCTGGCCGGTGCCGTCGGTTCTGTTGCATCTGAAAGAGGCCGGGCAGGCGGCCGCCAAGGCGTTTCTGGCTGAGCATAAAGCGGCGCTGAACAGTCACAGCACCGTCGATCTCAGCGAAATGTACGGTTAACCCAGTTAGGACTTACTGCGCGGTGGTTGGCTGGGATCTTTGCCGTTTGGGTAGACCAGACCGGCTGAAATCACCAGTTTCGCGGCATCTTCCACGCTCATGTCCAGCTCCATCACGTCTTTGCGCGGGAAATAGAGCAGGAAGCCCGAGGTTGGGTTTGGTGTGGTCGGCACGAAGACGGACAGCAGATCGTTGTCATCTTCGCCGGCGCGTTGGCGAATCTCGCCCTTCGCCTCGGTCGAGACAAATCCGATCGCCCAAATGCCTTTGCGGGGATATTCAATCAGGCAGGCGCGTTCAAAGGACCGTTCCGACTGGGCAAAGACCGTTTCGGCGATCTGTTTGACGCCGGAATAGATCGACCGCACAACCGGCATCCGCTGCACCAGGCTTTCGCCAAAGCGGATGAGGGAGCGCCCCATCAGGCCTTTGGCGATCCAGCCGATGACAACGGTGAAGATCAGGAAGAACAGGATGCCGACACCGCGCAGGTTGATGCCGATATAGGGCTCAGGCTTAAACTGGCCAGGCACCAGCGGCAGCACAAATCCATCGACCCAACCCGCGAAGGTCCACAGGAACCAGATCGTCAGGCTGACAGGGGCGATCACAACGATGCCGGTCAGGAAGGACGAACGCACACGGGCAAACAGCCCCGGTTTGCGTGGCTTTGGGATATCTTCGTCAAAAGGTGTGGTCATTGGATCGGTAGGCGTCGATGGGTGTTTGAAAACAGCGTCAACGCTTACTTAGGGGCTTTCCCCCGCTATCACAATGCATCTTGCGGTAAGTCGGGGAAAAGCAGCATGTTTTTGCGCCTTTAGCGGCGCTTTCTGAGGGATTAGCCTAAGGCTTTGGCGATCTGTGCCGCCAGCCGGGCGTTGTTCAGGACCAGTTCGATATTGGCGGTCAGCGACCGGCCTTCGGTTAGCTCAAAAATGCGCTGCAGCAGGAAGGGCGTGACCTCTTTGCCGCTGATCCCTTTATCATCCGCCTCAGAAGTCGCTGCATCGATGATCGGGTTCATTTCCGCCTGCGGGATTTCGGCGGCTGCCGGGATCGGGTTGGCGATCAGCTGACCACCGGGCAGGCCCAGCTGGCCACGCATCTGATGGGCCTTGGCGATGTCTTCGGCTGCATCCATCCGCAAGGGTGAGGCCAGCGGCGAGGTTGCAGACCAAAACGCAGGGAAGCTGTCCTGACCGTAAGTAATGACCGGAACCCCTTGAGTTTCCAGCACTTCCAGTGTTTTCGGCACATCCAGAATGGCCTTGGCGCCTGCTGCAACAACGCTCACAGGCGTGGCGGCCAGTTCCAGCAGATCGGCGGAGATGTCAAAGCTGTCTTCGGCACCTTTGTGCACACCGCCGATGCCACCGGTGGCAAAGACGTGGATGCCCGCCAGATGTGCGGCAATCATGGTTGCGGCCACGGTGGTGGCCCCGGTGCGACCCTGCGCCATGATCACGGCCATATCGGCGCGGCTGATCTTGGCCACGTCTTTGGCCTGTGCCAGTTCTTCCAGCTGGGCGTCGGTCAGACCGGCGTGCAGCGTGCCGTTCAAGACGGCGATTGTTGCAGGCACAGCGCCCGCAGCGCGGATTTCACCCTCAACCCGGCGCGCTGTTTCCAGGTTCTGCGGGTAGGGCATGCCGTGGGTGATGATGGTGCTTTCCAGCGCCACAATGGCTTTGCCCTCGGCTTGAGCGGCGGCAACTTCGGGGCTGAGTACGGGTTTGAGGCTCATGCGGGGAGTTCTCCGGATACGTAGATTGCGGCGGCATGCAGGGCGCGCTCCAGCGCGGCTTCACGGTCCATGCCGGACAGTTCGGCGGCCATATGGGCAGCCATAAAGGTGTCACCGGCGCCGGTGATGCGGGTGACCAGCACCTCAGGCGGGCAGGCGGTGATGACGCCATCCGCCGTGCCATCGGAACAGGGCTTGGCCCCGTTGGTGACCAGCGCACGTTTGGCGCCGCGCGCAACCAGCGCTTCGGCGGCCTCTGCCGAGGTTTCAAAGGTGCGCTGGCATAGCAGCCCAGCCTCTTCGAGGTTCACATAAAGCACCGCACGGGAGTGACGCAGGAAGGGGGTCAGCCGTTCGGCTTTGCCGGGTGAGGCGGGGGCAACCCGCAGATCGGCCCTGGCAAAAGCGGCGTCCGTGGCGATCTCTTCCAAGAGCGCGTGGGTCAGGTTGCCATCCAGCGCGATCAGCCCGTCAAACGGGGCCTCACGGGTGCCAAGCGGCCCCTCAATCAGCGGCGTCAGGATGCGTGGGCCCGCGGCCTCCAGCGAATGGGCATCCGCAATGGCAGCAATCAGCCCGTTGGCGCCTTCGATGGCCATATATTGATCTGTCGGCAGATCGTCGGAGCGATAGGCGTGTTCGGTTGACACCCCCAGACGGCCACAGGCCGCCATCAGCTCTTCGCCCTCAGGGTCGCGGCCAATCGCGGTCAGCGCCGAAGGGTTCAGACCAAAGCGCCCCAGCGCCATGGCAATGTTCAGCGCCACCCCACCGGGGATCCGCTCAATCCGGCCCGGCACATCCGAGCCAGCCCGCATCGCAATTGTAGCGCGGCCCACGACGTCCCAGAGGACGGAGCCAATGCACAGTATTTGCTGTTTCTTATCAGTTAGTTGATCCATGCCTGTTGTCACCTAGACTATGATGTTCAAGCTAAGGGTCGGCGCGACCTGGTCACGCTCCCTTTCCGCTGGTTTGACTGTTGGATCTGTTGTAGCAGTCAGCAGGCGAAGCGTCACACCATAGAGGGATTTTTGGCAGGCTCAAGAGGTGTAAAAACGCATGGCACAGGCCACCTGTGGAAAACTTTGCTTTTCCTGCCCGATAGTGCTTGCCACCCCTGCAAAACCCGTCTATACGCGCGGCACTTCACAGGCGGGGTTGGGCCTTGCAGGGAGAAATCCTGTAACGGTCCGCCGGTTGGGCGCATGCCCTTGAAAGCCCCGCTTAGGTACAAACCGGAAAGGAATAAGAGAATGGCTCTTCCTGAATTCACTCTGCGCCAGCTGCTGGAAGCCGGCGTACACTTTGGTCACCAGACCCAGCGTTGGAACCCCCGCATGGGCGAGTACATCTACGGCTCGCGCAACGGCATCCACATCATGGACCTGACCCAGACTGTTCCGCTGCTGGACCAGGCTCTGAAAGTTGTACGTGACACCGTTGCCAAAGGCGGCCGCGTTCTGTTCGTAGGCACCAAACGTCAGGCCGCTGGCCCGGTTGCTGAAGCCGCTGAGAAATGCGCGCAGTACTACATGAACCACCGCTGGCTGGGCGGCACCCTGACCAACTGGCAGACCGTTTCGCAGTCGATCAACCGTCTGAAAGAGATCGATGAGAAGCTGGCATCGGGCGCCGAAGGCCTGACCAAGAAAGAGCGCCTGAACATGGACCGCGACCAGCAGAAGCTGCAGGCTTCGCTGGGTGGTATCCGTGACATGGGCGGCGTGCCTGACCTGCTGTTCGTCATCGACGTTAAGAAAGAGTCGCTGGCCATCGCAGAAGCCAACAAACTGGGTATCCCGGTTGTGGCTGTTGTCGACACCAACTGCTCGCCCGCAGGCGTAGACTACATCATCCCCGGCAACGACGACGCGGCCCGCGCGATCGCTCTGTACACCGACCTGGTCAGCCGCGCTGCCCTGGACGGTATGTCGGCTCAGATGGATGCCGCAGGTGTTGACCTGGGCGCGCTGGAAGATGGCATGGTTGAAGAAGCCGTTGCCGCCGAAGAAGGCGCCGAAGCCTAAGCTTCGTCATCACAGTGACACGGGGCGCGGTTAAGGCCGCCCCCGGAAGTTCAAACATATTACCAAGGAGAGCCTCTCATGGCGATCACTGCAAAGATGGTGAAAGAACTGCGCGATTCGACCGGCGCAGGCATGATGGACGCGAAAAAAGCGCTGACCGAAACCGATGGCGACATGGACGCTGCGGTTGATTGGCTGCGCACCAAAGGTCTGGCGAAAGCCGCCAAGAAATCGGGCCGTACCGCAGCCGAGGGCCTTGTTGCTCTGGCCGTTGAAGGTGGCAAGGGTGTTGCCGTTGAGGTGAACTCGGAAACCGACTTCGTTGCGAAAAACGCCGACTTCCAGGACATGGTCAAAGGCATCGCAGCTGCTGCTCTGAACGCCGCTGATGTTGAAGCGCTGGCCGCTGCTGACATGGGTGGCAAATCGGTAGCCGACACCATCACCGACAAAATCGCCACCATCGGCGAAAACATGTCGCTGCGTCGCATGGCATCGGTTGAGGGTGACGTTGTTGCCTCCTACGTGCACAACGCTGCTGCCGCTGGCCTGGGCCAGATCGGTGTTCTGGTCGCGCTGAAAGGCGGCGACGAAGCGTTTGGCAAGCAGGTTGCAATGCACATCGCAGCTGCTAACCCGCTGGCCCTGGGCGAAGCGGATCTGGATCCGGCTGCTGTTGAAAAAGAGCGTCAGGTTCAGATCGACATCGCAAAGGAATCGGGCAAGCCCGACGCCGTGATCGAAAAAATGATCGTTGGCCGCATGAAGAAATACATCGCCGAAAGCACCCTGTTGGGTCAGGCGTTTGTTGTGAACCCCGACCTGACCGTTGAGAAAGCAGCCGCCGAAGCCGGTGCTGAAGTTCTCGGCTTTGTGCGTCTGGAAGTGGGCGAAGGCATCGAGAAAAAAGAAGAAGATTTCGCAGCTGAAGTTGCTGCCGCTGTCAAAGGCTCGTAAGCCCGACAGTCCTGAGGTTTCAGGAATTTCTTTGAACGTCCCGTGCTTGCTGCGCGGGGCGTTTTCTTTTGCGGGTTTCGTGCAGTGTTTGGGGCAGGGGGCTTGTCAGGGCCCTGCCAAGCCGTGCCCTGCCAATCTGTGGTGATACTGCTTGAGAAGCCCCTAGAATCGGAAGCGGCGCCGCATGTAATTGCGACGCCGCTCCTTGAAACACCGGATGCACCCCTGGACGATTGGGGATGAGCGGGAGTGCAACCGATAACCGACCTATACGCGACCAATAAGCGTATAGATCGGCATCCGGAAAACCGGACGAAGCAGAGAGCCTTGCAATAACAAGGGGTCCCCTCCGTATGTTCCCTGGCCAAAGCCACCACTCACGGAACTCCTGCAACATGCAAAATACAGCGCTGAAGAGAAAGTAAGGTTTTCCGTACCTTGCGGCATCAACCTTTAAGAATCGCGTTAAAACCCATGGTTATCAATGCCGTAGCGTCAATTCTTAGGCTTCGATAACAAACATTTGGTTCTGCAGTGCCGCCTTCAAAACCGCCTGTGCGGTGGTCTCAACATTCAGGTTGTCGCGGGCCAGGCGCAAGTGTTTTTCAACCGTGGCAGGCGTTAGTCCCATCAGCAGCGCAATGTCCTGCGTTGTCTTGCCGTCGCCAACCCATTCCAAGGCCTCGCGCTGTCGCTTGGTCAAGGTCTGGTTCGGCGTTGCATAGGGCAGGGTCATGATTTTCAGGTGACAGACATTGTTCATCACCAGAATTTCGTCGCCATGTTCGGCCCAGACCTTATCAATCTCTTCCTGCGGAATATCGGCCTGTGCAGTCAGCGCAATTGCCCCTTTGGCCCGCGGTGAGATCGATTTGAAACTGATCGAATAACCGGCGGTCACCTGCATTTTGCGGTTAAACTCCAGCACGCGCTTCTCACTCTCGCTCAGCGCACCTTGATCCAGCATTTCGCCCAGGATGCTCCAGCTGGCTGCACCTTCATTTTCCAGCACCCATTTGACCATGGGGCCATGGAAATACAGGCCTTTGCCCATGAAGACATCGGTGTAGGCCGGATCGTGATTGGTCAGCACGATGAAATCATCGGGATCCCCAAGCGAGGTGGAGGTGCGGTAGCGCGTGAAGCCATAGAGCAGACGGTCAAACCCGTAGGAGGCCATTTTGCGCGTGTGCATATCCCAGAGCTCCTCGATACTTTGCGTATTGGTGAGCGCTTGCAGATATTTGCTATTCCTCATTCCGTCCTCGAGTGTTGTTGCATTCCAATGCGTGATGCATGGGGGAAGAGATGCGTCACAGGGGCACACAGGGTATGCGTTAAAAACTTACATCCCAAGCGCGTGTTCTGTCGAGGCCTACAACGCGCCAAATTCAAACTTTGCGATATCAGTGTTGCAGGTCTGTCGTGTTGTTGGGCGGCGGTGCTATGCAGGGTGTCTCTTGGGTGTGTAAGTATTTATCATAATACTAATTATACGAATAATGGATTGATGGTTATGACGCTTATCATAGAGCAAGTCAGTTGCCGAAAACACCAATAAAACAATCCCCTATCGGCCAAACATCATCGCCTTAATACAAAAGCGGGCGCTCCGTGGCGCCCGCTTTGATCTGTATTCTGTTAAGGCTTTAGAAAAATGCCTGCAGCCCGGTTTGTGCACGGCCCAGGATCAGCGCGTGGACATCATGGGCGCCCTCATAGGTGTTGACCGTTTCCAGGTTCACCATGTGGCGGATCACGCCAAACTCCAGGCTGATGCCGTTGCCGCCGTGCATGTCACGGGCGTGGCGCGCGATTTCCAGTGCTTTGCCGCAGTTGTTGCGTTTGACGATCGAAATCATCTCCGGCGCGGCTTCGGCGTTGTCCATCAGGCGGCCCACCTGCAGGCTGGCCTGCAGGCCCAGCGAAATCTCAGTCTGCATGTCGGCCAGTTTCTTCTGATAAAGCTGCGTCTGCGCCAGCGGCTTTTTGAACTGGTGACGGTCCAGACCGTACTGACGTGCGGCGTGCCAGCAGAACTCAGCCGCGCCCAAGGCGCCCCAGCTGATGCCGTAACGGGCGCGGTTCAGACAGCCGAACGGACCTTTCAGACCTTCGACATGAGGCAGCAGCGCGTCTTCGCCCACTTCCACGTTGTCCAGCACGATCTCACCGGTGATCGAGGCGCGCAGCGACATTTTGTTGGCGATCTTCGGCGCACTGAGGCCCTTCATGCCTTTTTCCAGCACGAAACCACGGATCTTGCCGCCATGGGCTTCGGATTTGGCCCAAACAACAAAGACATCGGCGATCGGGCTGTTGGAGATCCACATTTTCGAACCGGTCAGCACATAGCCGTTTTCGGTTTTCACGGCGCGGGTTTTCATGCCGGCTGGGTCCGAACCTGCGTCGGGTTCGGTCAGACCAAAGCAGCCAATCCATTCGCCCGAGGCCAGTTTTGGCAGATACTTCTTGCGCTGCTCTTCCGAGCCATAGGCGTAGATCGGATACATCACCAGCGAGCTTTGCACCGACATCATCGAACGGTAACCGGAGTCAACACGCTCCACTTCGCGGGCGACCAGACCGTAGGCCACGTAACCCGCTGCAATTCCACCGTATTCTTCGGGAATGGTCACGCCCAACAGGCCCATATCGCCCATTTCGCGGAAGATTTCCGGATCGGTTTCTTCGTTTTCAAAGGCCGACAGAACACGCGGCTGCAGCTTTTCCTGACAGTAAGCCTGAGCGCTGTCGCGGATCATCCGCTCATCTTCGGTCAGCTGCTGGTCCAGTTTGAACGGGTCGGCCCAGTCAAAAGCCCCCAGATCGGGTTTATCTTTGGCGCGCAGCGCGGGACGATCGGTCATGTTGGACCTCCAATTCATGAGTTTTCATTACGATTGACGCAGGGATATACCGGGTTTAAGGCGGGATACAGCAATTCTTCCGCATTATGTCATGAGGAAAAATCATAGATGCCTGCACCGCGCCGTTACCTGCCCTCTGTTGCGTCTCTGCGGGCGCTGGAAGCCCTGGATCGTCTGGGCAGCGCCACAGCGGTGGCAGACGAACTCTCACAGACTCAAAGTGCTGTCAGCCGTCAGCTGCAGGCGCTGGAAACCCAGCTGGGCACCACATTGATCGTGCGTGACCGTAAGATGATGAAACTGACGCCCGCCGCCAGTGAATATGCCGCGACCATTCGCGACGCCTTGGAGATGATCGCCAAAGCCTCACTCAAGGTGCAGGTCAATCCAGAGAGCGGATCGCTGAACCTGGCGATCCTGCCGACCTTTGGCATGCGTTGGCTGGTGCCGCGTCTGGCGGATTTCGCCAAGCGGCATCCTGAGATCACAATCAATATGTCGACCCGCCTGAAACCGTTTAGCTTTGACGATGAGTCCTTTGATGCAGCGCTACATTTTGGCAATGGCGATTGGTCGGGCTGTGAGGCGTTGCGGCTGAAACCTGAAAACGTCGTGCCGGTTTGTGCCCCGGATTTGCTGGGCCAAACTGTGGTGGCCCATCCGCGCGATCTGCTCACCCTGCCCTTGCTGCATATCGAAACGCGGCCCTCCGCCTGGGCGCAGTGGTTTGAAAGCTATGGGGTTGAGGCGACTGGCGTTGCCGGCACGCTTTACGATCAGTTTTCCACCATCACACAGGCGGCGTTGCACGGGCTGGGTGTGGCGCTGCTGCCGGATTACCTGGTGGAGCAGGATCTGGCCTCAGGCCGCCTGGTGCATGCCTATGGTGGCGCTACCCGGTCGCTGGGATCTTATTTTCTGGTCTGGCCGGTGGAGAAATCGCAGGACAGATCGTTGCAGACCTTCCGCGATTGGTTGGCCACGCAGGCCGAGGATGAAGATGCGCTGCCACGTTAAGGCGAACATAAAGAAGGGGGCGTAACGCCCCCTATCCTAATGATTTTCCGGATTTAGCCGAGTGCGTAACCCGCGCCGCGCACAGTGCGCAGCGGGTCAGATCCGCCCTGACGGGTCAGGGCCTTGCGCAGCCGGCCGATATGGACATCCACGGTGCGTGTGTCGACGTAGATGTCACGACCCCAGACGCGATCCAGCAGCTGTTCGCGACTCCAGACGCGGCCCGGCTTTTCCATGAAGGTCGACAGCAGGCGAAACTCGGTCGGGCCCAGTTTCAACGGATCGCCGCCACGGGTCACCCGGTGGGTCTCGGCGTCCAGCACGATATCTTCATATTCCAACCGCTCACCTACAGTGGCGGGGCGTGTTCGGCGCAGCTGCGCGCGTACACGAGCCATCAACTCCACCAGCGAATAGGGTTTGACCACATAGTCATCCGCGCCGGTTTCCAGACCGCGCACCTTATCCACCTCTTCGGATCGCGCTGACAGCATGATGATCGGCACGCCGCGGGTTTCATTGCGGGTTTTCAACTGGCGGCAAACCTCAATCCCAGAAACCGAGGGCAGCATCCAATCCAGCACGATGATGTCAGGGTTTTCTTCGGCCACCGACATCAGGGCATCTTCGCCATTTTCGGCCTTCACCACGCGGAAGCCTTCGGCCTCCAGGTTATAGGCCAGCACTTCGCGCTGTGCCGGCTCATCCTCAACCACAAGGACGGTGGGTTGACTGGCAGCCATGGCTTAGACCTCACCCAGATCCGCATCGAAGGAGGTTTTATCCCCCTTGGGGCGGCTTTCGTCCGGCAAAGCACCTTCGACCAGATAGACCACCTGTTCCGCGATGGAGGTCACGTGATCGCCCATCCGTTCGGTGTTCTTGGCGATGAAGTGCAGGTGCATACAGGCGGTGATGTTGCGCGGATCTTCCATCATGAAGGTCAGGAATTCTCGGAACAGGGCGTTGTACATCTGGTCCACGTCTTCGTCGCGGGCAATCACATCGCGGGCCAGATCGGCATCCCGCTGGATATAGGCGTCCAGCGCGTCCTTCAGCATCAGCTGCACCTCGCGCGCCATGCGGCGGATCGCGGTGTGGCTGCCGTTGATCGGCGCCATCTGAACCAGAACGCCAGTGCGCTTGGCCATGTTTTTGGCGTAGTCACCGATACGTTCCAGGTTGCCCGAGATTTTCATCACAGACAGGATCACCCGCAGATCAGACGCGGTCGGCGCCCGCAGCGCGATGATCTGCGCCGCGCCTTCGTTGATCTGGTTTTCCAGGGCATCAATGGCTTTGTCGCTGTTGCGCACCTTTTCGGCCGCTTCTTCATCGCGGTCGTTCAGGCTTTGTGCGGCTTTCAGGATGGCCTCTTCGACAAGGCCGCCCATTTTCATGATCTGCGCCTGAATGCTTTCCAGATCGCGGTCAAATGAGGTGACGATATGGCTTTCGTCTAGAATGGTGTCGCTGTTCATGGGTCCGGTTTCCTTAGCCGATACGGCCAGTGATATAGCTTTCGGTGCGGGGATCTTGCGGGTTGGTGAAGATCTGGCTGGTGTCGCCAAACTCAACCAGATTGCCCAGATGGAAGAAGGCGGTTTTCTGGCTCACGCGCGCCGCCTGCTGCATCGAGTGGGTCACGATGACCACCGCGAATTTGTGGCGCAGCTCATCGATCAGCTCTTCGACCTGTGCGGTTGCAATCGGATCCAGCGCCGAACAGGGTTCATCCATCAACAGAACCTCGGGTTCGGTGGCCACGGCGCGTGCAATGCACAGACGCTGCTGCTGACCGCCCGACAGGCCGGTGCCCGGCGCATGCAGGCGATCCTTAACCTCATCCCAGATCGCGCCGCGACGCAGGGATTTTTCCACGATCACATCCAGATCCGCCTTGGTGCGGGCCAACCCGTGGATCCGCGGGCCGTAGGCGATGTTGTCGTAGATCGACTTGGGGAACGGGTTCGGCTTCTGAAACACCATGCCCACCTTGGCGCGCAGCTGCACCGGATCGACGCGCTTGTCATAGATGTCTTCGCCGTCCAGCAGGATGTCACCGGTGACACGGCAGATGTCGATGGTGTCATTCATCCGGTTCAGGCAGCGCAAGAAGGTCGACTTGCCGCAACCCGACGGCCCGATGAAGGCGGTGACGGTTTTGGCCGGAATGTCGATCGAGACATCTTTGATCGCGTGGGTGTCGCCGTAATGGACCTGAACGTCCTTGGCGGCGATTTTGGTTTCTTTCTGGTCCACAGAGGCCTCCAGAGCGGGTGAGTCATACATGGCGATGATCCCTTTCTCGCAAGTCTTACCAGCGACGTTCGAACCGGCGGCGCAGGATCACCGCAATCGTGTTCATGGTCACAAGGAAAATCAATAGAATGATGATGCCGCCCCAGGCGCGCTCATAGAACGCAGGTTCGGCACGTTTGGCCCATTCGTAGATCTGGGCCGGCATGGCGGAGTTCGGCGACAGCAGGCCAGCGCTGATGCTGTCCGGCGCATTTGACGCGATGAAACCGATCATCCCGATCAACAGCAGCGGCGCGGTTTCGCCCAAGGCCTGGGCCAGACCGATGATAGTACCGGTCAGAATGCCCGGTGCGGCCAGCGGCAGAACGTGGTGGAACACCGACTGCATCTTGGAGGCACCAAGCCCCAGAGCCGCGTCGCGGATCGACGGTGGCACCGCCTTTAGCGAGGCACGGGTCGAGATGATGATCGTTGGCAGGGTCATCAGCGTCAGCACCAGACCACCGACCAGCGGCGCCGATTGCGGCAGGTGCATGTAGTTGATGAAAACGGCCAGACCAAGGATACCAAAGACGATCGAGGGCACCGCTGCCAGGTTTGAGATGTTCACCTCAATCAGATCGGTGATCCAGTTTTTCGGAGCAAACTCTTCCAGATAGATCGAGGCGGCCACCCCAATCGGCAGGGCCAGCAGAAGCACCACCAGCATCATGAAGAAGCTGCCCATCATGGCCACACCGATACCGGCCGCTTCGGGACGTTGGTCCGAGGCATCCGCACCGATGATAAAATCGATGTTGAAGGTTTTCTTGACCACGCCGGACGCAACCATCATGTCGACGAAATCCAGCTGTGCGGCTGAGATTTTCTTGTCATTGGCGATGCTTTCCCGGGTCACGCGGCCCTTCAGATAGCCATCCACACGGCTATTGGCAAGGAAGGTGAACTCCACCTCAGTGCCAATCCGGCTGGGATCTTCCAGCACGTAATTGCGCAGGTCAGCTGCTGCAGACTTCGACAGGATTGCCGCCGTATCTTTGGATTTCAGGTCGGTGTCCAGACCCAGTTCAGCCACCTTTTCCTCAAAGGCTGTTTTCAGTAACGGGGCATAGCCGAAGGTTGAGACTTTCTTGATATCTTCAAGATTACGCTCACCTTTTTTGTCCAGCTTGCTTTCCAGCAGCTCCACATTCAGCGTGACAAATGTCTGCTGAAAGGCGCCCAGACCATTGCTCAGGATGGTGCCGATCAGCACCAGCAGCACCAACAGTCCTGCGGCGATGGCGGCAATGCCATAGGCTTTGAACCGGCGCTCCGCGGCGTTGCGCTTCTTGGTGCGCGCATCCACCGTGTGGATCGAGGTTTTCGGCGCGTTTTGCGGGGTTTGCGAAACGTCGGTCATTCGTACTGTTCCCGGTATTTGCGCACGATGTAGAGCGCGAGGACATTGAGGCCGAGGGTCAGCACGAAGAGCGTCAGACCCAGTGCAAAGGCAACCAGCGTTTCAGGTGAGGCGAAATCGCCATCCCCGGTCAGCTGGCTGACGATACGGGTGGTGATGGTGGTCAGCGCGTCCAGCGGGTTGGCAGACAGCCGGGCAATGGCCCCTGCCCCCAGCACCACAATCATGGTTTCGCCAATTGCGCGGCTGGCGGCCAGCAGGATCGCACCAACGATGCCGGGCAAGGCCGCAGGCAGCACCACCTGGCGGATGGTTTCGGATTTGGTTGCGCCCAGCCCGTAGGAGCCATCGCGCAGCGACTGCGGCACAGCGTTGATGATGTCATCACTCAGCGAGCTGACGAAGGGGATCAGCATGATGCCCATGACGATGCCTGCGGTGGCAACCGAACGGGCGTCCGTCATCCAGTTGACCCCCAGAACCCCGCCGTCACCAAACATGCGCAGCAGAAACGGGCCGAAAGTCACCAGCGCGAAGAGGCCGTAAACAATGGTCGGTATGCCTGCCAGGATTTCCAGCAGCGGTTTGGCGAAGCCGCGTACCGCTTTCGATGCGTACTCTGACAGGTAGATCGCCGCGAACAACCCGATCGGAACCGCCACAAACAGCGCCACGACCGAGATGTAAAGCGTGCCCCAGAGCAGCGGGAAAATCGCCAGTTCCGAGTCACCGCGGAAGTTCGGGGCCCAGACCGTGCCGAAGAAGAAATCTTTCCAGTCGTGCAGGCCAAAGAAGTTCACCGTTTCAAACAGCATCGACAGAACGATGCCCACGGTGGTCAGGATCGCCAGCGACGCCGCGCCAATCAGCAGAGCCAGCACGGCGCGCTCCACGATGTTGCGGGCGCGATATTCATGATGGGTGCGCGCGTAGGAGCGGCCAAAGCCGACAATCGCGATCAGCAACACAATGATCATCATCGCATTGCTACCGGTGATCGACATGGCGCGGTAGTCCTGCGCGGCCTTCAAAATTGCGGGCTGCACATCGCTGCCAAGGGCAACGCCAACCTCCGCCAGAAGCGCGCGGATGTCAGTTTGTGTGGCGTCCAATGCGCGGATCTCTTCCAGCGTGACAGCGCCGCTTTCACGCGCGATTTCAAGGCCTTCGGCAACGCGCTTCACGTCACTCATCACCAGATCACGACTGGAGCCTTCGGCGATCACCTCAGCCGGGATCGCACCGGAAACGGTGGAGTTGATCACCATCGGTTGGATCAGCACCCAGGCGCCCAGAACCACGGCGGAGGGGATCAAAGCGCTCAAAAGCACGTTCATCCCGTAGAAATTCGGAAGAGAATGCAGCAACCGGCTGTCGCCGCCTGCAGAAGCAAGGGCGCGTTGGCGCCCAAGGAAGTAGCCGATCACTGATAGACCGAGCAGGGTCAAGACAAGCCAGGAAACGGGCCAAGTAGCAGGCATGGTCTCTCCGAGTGTGTTGGGTTTGGAAATTATTGGGGGCCGCGCAAATCACGCAGCCCCCGTTGTCTTGTCAGCCAGGGGGCTGATTACATGTTGGCGCCCAGAACCTGCTCGTCGGAAACGGCTGCCTGGGTGTCGGCCAGCTCAGGATCGGCAACCAGACCGTATTCGGCCAGCGGGCCGTCGGGGCCGGCGATCTCATCCGCGATGAAGAACTCAGCATATTCTTTCAGGCCGGGGATCACGCCGATGTGGGCTTTCTTCACGTAGAAGAACAGCGGGCGCGATACCGGGTATTCGCCGGTTGCGATCGATTCAGTCGAAGGAACGATGCCCGACATGGTCGCAACGGTCAGCTTGTCGGTGTTGTTCTCATAGAACGACAGGCCGAAGACGCCGATGCCGTCTTTGTTGCTTTCGATCGAGGCCAGGGTTTCGGTGTAGTCGCCGTCGATATCAACCGAAACGCCATCGGTACGCAGAGCAATACAGGCTTTCTCAGCTGCTTTTTTCTTGGCTTTTTCGCTGTCGCCCTCGGCGCCGGCCAGGAAGGCGTCGAATGCGCCGGTGGCTTCACAGCCGGCCAGGATCACTTTGTCTTCGAACACTTCACGGGTGCCGTGCTTGGTGCCCGGGATGTAAGCGGCCAGAGCCTGCGCCGGGAAGTTGGCGTTTACGTCAGCCCAGGTTTTGTTCGGGTTGTCGACCAGCGCGCCGTCGACCAGAACTTTGTCGGACAGGGCCAGGAACCAATCGGTCGGGGTGAATTCGAATTTCTCGCCAGCGATGTCCGAGGCGAAGACAATGCCGTCATAGCCGATGCGCACTTCGATGATGTCGGTGACACCGTTTTCAGCGCAGGCTTTGATCTCTTTGTCTTTGATCTTGCGCGATGCGTTGGCAACATCAACGGTGTTTTCACCAACACCTTCGCAGAAGCGCTTCAGGCCAGCCGAGGAGCCACCCGATTCAACAACGGGGGTCGGGAAGTCGAAGTTTTCACCGAAGGCTTCTGCAACGATCGAAGCGTAGGGCAGAACGGTGGAAGAACCGGCAACCTGCACCTGGTCACGAGCGGCAGCGGCGGTTGCGGATACGGCCGCGATGGCCAAGGTTGAGGCGGTCAGTTTCACGAACGACATAAAGAGACTCTCTCCTGATTTCAGTCTTGGGCCATCCCCACGATGGCCACTGAAAGGCGATCTAAGCGTCTTGCACGATGCTTTTGTGACGTGTGTGTAACAGGGATATGACAGATCCAGTTTTTACCGGCGCAAACTGTCACATAGGTGAAGAAGATCTCTCTAGGCATCTGAATTTATTTAATTAAATTTTATAAGGTGCCGCGCCTATCTTTTCTAGAAAGTGCAAAAAACTAGACAACTATTTCGATTGGTAGAGGGAGCTTGTGACAGATGTCTGCGAAATATGTCATATTTGCTGCCTTACCGCCGTTCCGATGAGCGAATTCCGAATCCAATATGACAGCAGACAACAGAAAACCGCGGCCTCCGGGGGGAAGCCGCGGTTTCTGGGGCGCTCAGACCAACAGTTGCAGGCCGAGGCAGTTGCGCCCCTCCCCTGACTGGGGGAACTGGGGGCGCTTAGCTTGAGGCGCCCATGGTCACCTCATTGGTCACCATGTCACGGGTGCTGGCCAGTTCAGGATCCGGCACCAGACCAAAGATGGTCAGGAAGCCGCCGGGGCCCGACAGCTCATCCGACAGGACCGTCTGGACATATTCTTTGATGCCCGGGGTCAGCGCGATGTTGGCCTTCTTGACGTACATGAACAGCGGACGCGACACGAGGTATTCGCCGTTTGCGATCACGTCAGACGACGGGGTCACACCTTCGACGGTTGCGGCCTGCAGCTCGCCGACGTTGGTTTCATAAAACGCCAGCCCCAGCAGCGCGATGCTGCCCTTGGCGCCGCGCATCTTGTCCAGGGTTTCGGTGCCGGTGACTTCCAGCTCCTCAACCGCTTTGCCTTCACGGGTGATAAGGCAGGCTTTGCCAGCGGCTTTGGCGTCACCACCGTTTTCGGCCAGCAGCAGATCATAGGCACCGGTGGCCTTGCAACCGGTCAGCATCATCTTCTGGTCAAACACTTCGCGGGTGCCGTGGCTGGAGGCCGGGATAAAGGTGCGGATGCCGACGTCAGGCAGATCTGCGTTGAACTCCGCCCAGGAGGTGTAGGGGTTTTCAACCAGTGCCCCGTCGACCAGCACACGTGCGGCCAGGGCCTGATACCAATCGGCCGGAACGAAATTGAAGGACGGGCCTTTCTTGGCGCTGGCGAAAACCAGACCGTCATAGCCGATACGCACTTCGATGATGTCAGTCACACCATTTTCGGCACAGGCTTTGATTTCCTTGGCTTTGATTTTGCGCGATGCGGTTGCGATATCCAACGTATCAGCGCCAACACCTTCGCAGAACCGTTTCAGACCCTTGGAGGAGCCGATCGATTCAACATTGGGGTAACCAAAGTCGTGGTTTTCGACAAAGGTATCGCCGGACATCATGGCGTAGGGAAACACAGTGGAGGAGCCGGCCACTTCGACCGGTTCAGCCAGCGCGGCGGTAGCTGCAATTGCAGTGAACATCGCCGTGGCGGCGGTGAGCCTCTTGAGAGACATGAACTTCTCCTGCTTGGGGTCGGCGTTGAGTGGAGGAGCCGACGGGGTACACACTCCGTTCCCCGGAATGAGGAACGGTCGCAGGGCAAAACGGCCTAACAATTGGGCGGTTTAGAAAAAATACGGTATATACATATCGTTGGTAGAATGTATTTTCCGCCCTCGCTTAAAAGGGCGAATTACCCTTCCATAGGTAGCAAAACCGAGAAGGTGCTCCCTTCACCGGGCGTGCTCTGGATCTTGAACCGGCCTCGATGGCGATTGACGATATGTTTCACAATCGCCAACCCCAGACCGGTGCCGCCCATCTCGCGGGAGCGGTGACTGTCGATCCGGTAAAACCGTTCTGTCAGCCGCGGCAGATGCACCGCCTCAATCCCCGGGCCGCGGTCAATCACATCCACACGCACGCCAGCCTGCCGCAGCACCGGATCGCGGGGGCTTTCGCTAAGCTGCAGGGTAACGGTATTGTCCCGGCCACCATATTTGATCGCGTTTTCGATCAGGTTGGTGAAGATCTGGCGCAGCTGATCGCTGTCCCCCGGCACCGTCACGGGTTGTTCGGGCAACTGCCAATCCACGGTGACATTGGCCGCATCTGCAACCGGGCTCAGCCCCTCGACCGTTTCGGCCAACAAATGGCCCAGATCGACATTTTGGGACGGGCGCATCCGCGCTTCGGCCTCCACCTGGCTGAGGCTCAACAGATCACTGACCAGCCGGTTCATTCGACTGGCTTCATCCCCCATGATCGACAGAAAACGGTCCCGTGCGTTGGCATCCTCGGCGGCAGGTCCTTGCAACGTTTCGATGAAGCCGATCAGTGCGGTCAAAGGCGTGCGCAACTCATGGCTGACATTGGCGACGAAATCGCGCCGCATCTGACCGATGGCCTCGGCCTGGCTAATGTCTTCGAAACTGACCAGAACCCCCTGCACATCGCGCAGATCGACGTAGCCGCAGTTGACCTTATAGGTCAGGTCATTTTGTACATCGCGGCCCAAGTAGCGTGCTTCTTGGGTGGCGCGCTGCTGATCACAGCGTTCAATCGCTTCCAGAACGGAAGGCTGACGAATGACCGTGATCAGATGACGCCCGCTGAGCGGACCGCCCAACAAGGTATCGGCCTTTGCATTGGCACCGATGATCCGCTCGCCACCTGCAATCAGCAGTGCAGGCTGCGGCACCGCCGCCAGCAGCGCATGGGCCGCGCTAAATTGGGGATCTTGTGGCATGGTGATATCCTCTGGCACAGGTCACGTCAGGCGCGATGCCAATATATCTCTTAGACCGCTTTCAGCTCAGTGCGGAACCGGCGCATGTTCAGCTGATATCCAAGTGCGGAGTGTTTCAGCCCTTCGATCGCTTTGTCGTCCAGCTGACGCACCACCTTGCCCGGCGCCCCCATGACCAGCGAACCGTCCGGGATTTCCTTGCCTTCGGTGATCAAGGCCCCTGCCCCAATCAGGCAGTTCTTGCCGATCTTGGCGCCATTCAGCACGGTTGCGCCCATGCCGATCAGGGAGTTGTCGCCAATCATGCAGCCGTGCAGCATCGCCTTATGCCCGATGGTGCAGCCCTGACCGATGATCAGCGGGAACCCCATATCGGTATGCATCACCGTGTTTTCCTGCACATTGCTGCCGGCACCAATGCGGATCTCTTCGTTATCACCACGCAGGGTGCACCCGAACCAGATTGAGGTCGCGGTCTCCAGCACCACATTGCCGATCACATTGGCATCCGGCGCAATCCAGAAATCGCCATCCTCCGGCGTTTTCGGTGTGATGTCATTCAGGGCGTAAAGCGTCATTGGATGTCCTCAAATTCAGCCTGAAGCGTGCGCACATGCTCCATCAGGGCGGGTTGCTGCAGGCGGCGCAGGCGGGTGGCGCTGACAATGGTGGTCAGCTCCTCAGCGGTTTTGTCCAGATCGTCATTGACCAGCACATAGTCGTAGCTGCCCCAATGGCTGATCTCATCCCAGCTTTTCTGCATCCGCTTGGCGATCACCTCATCGCTGTCCTGCCCACGACTGACCAGCCGGCGGTGCAGCTCTTTGATCGAGGGCGGCAGGATAAAGACCGACAGCGTATGCGCGCCAAGGGCCGAGTTGCGGATCTGCTGGGCGCCCTGCCAGTCGATGTCAAACAGCACATCTTCGCCGCCATCGATGGCGGTCTGCACCGGCCCTTTGGGCGAGCCGTAGAAGTTGCCGAAGACATGGGCATGTTCCAGCATCTCACCCTCAGCCACATCACGTTTGAAGTGGTCTTCGGTCAGGAAGTGGTAATGCACACCATCCTCTTCGCCGGGACGCGGCTGACGGGTGGTGGCTGAGACGGAAAATCGGATGGTCGGATCCCAGTCGCGCAGCTTGCGCGTCAGGGTCGATTTGCCCGCGCCCGAGGGCGAGGATAGGATGATCAACAGGCCGCGGCGGGAGGTGGATGCGGTCATGGTCTTGGGTTACTCCACATTCTGTACTTGTTCACGCATTTGGTCGATCACGGTTTTGAGGTCCAGACCAATGCGCGTCAACGCGGTATTTTGCGATTTCGAACAGAGCGTGTTCGCCTCACGGTTAAATTCCTGCATCAGGAAGTCGAGTTTGCGGCCCACCGGTTTGCGTTCCTGCAAAAGACCGCGCGCTGCGCCGATATGGGCGTGCAGCCGGTCCAATTCTTCGGTCACGTCAGATTTGACCGCAACCAACGCCATTTCCTGCGCTAGGCGATCCTCATCCATCGTATCAACATTCTGCATCACCCGGGCCAGGGCGGCGCGCAGCGCCTCTTCCATCGCCTCTTTGCGATTGCCAATCGCTGCTTCGGCTTGACCAACCAGCGTTTCGATCTCATCCACAGTGCGTGTCAGCACCTCATGTAGGGCCCGCCCTTCGTTGCCGCGCATGTCCAGGAATTGCTGCAATACCGGCTCAAACCCTTGAAGGACCGCCGCGCCAAGGGCTTTGGTCTCTTCCTCGCTGGAACCCTGCTCCATCACGCCGCGCAGGTTCATCAGATCCACGGCGGTCACCGGGGCCAGCGCAACGCCATTTGCCTCCGCACGGGCAGTGACGGTGGCCATTGCCTCCAGCATACTGTCGAGCGCGGCGCCGTTCAGGGACAGTCTGCCGCCGCTATCTTCGCGCTGCACCTTCAGCGACAGGGTGACATTGCCACGCCCCATCGCCTTGCCCAGCCGGGCGCGCAGAGTGGTTTCCAACCCTTCGATCCAATCCGGCACCCGGAGGCGCAGATCCAGCCCCTTGGCATTGACCGAGCGGATTTCCCAAGTCCAGCTGTAAGGGGCCAGCTCCCCCTTGCCAGATGCAAAGCCTGTCATTGATTGCAGCACGTTGTCCTCCGTGGTTGCGCGCATTGATATGGTCACAGCCTGCGCTGCGCAGCAAGGGAGAATACCACTGAGGTGCCTGTCTCCGGCGATCAGACACGGTCACCGGTACTCGATCTTTGTAACAGTTCAGTTAACCAACCGAACGGAATTTCGGCGAATTTGAAATAACTCATGGCATATTAAGGTATCGGTAACCTTTGCTGCCTTAGGGTTTTCTTAACCGCTTTTGGGGGCCGAGGGCCATCTGTTGTTTGGACGAGAGTGATGAGGCGGTTTTATGTTTGAGATGGATCACCACGGCCCCGCAGCGCAGGCGGAGCAGAAAGATAATGTTATCGAAATGTCGCCCTTCCTGTCGGATCGCCGCTTTCCTGAGATTGCTGAGATTGACGCCTATTGGCAGGGCAAACGGGCTGGTCGGGTGATGCCCGCCCGGGCTGATATCGATCCGCGCGGGATTGAAGGCGCGCTGGCCCATTCCTTTATTCTGGAGCGGATTGCGCCCAGCATGACGCGGCTGCGGCTGGCAGGGCAAATCTTTAATGATCTTCAAGGGATGGAGGTGCGCGGCATGCCCTTTGGCAGCCTGTTCGCCTCGCATTACCGCAAAGAGATCGATGATCTGGCCGAGGCAGTTTGCGCAAAACCGGGTATCGCCCAAATGACCCTCAGCGCCGAACGGGGCCGCGGCAAACCCCTGTTTGAAGGGCGGATGACCCTCTGGCCGCTGAGCGATGACCGCGGGCACAGCACCCGTATTCTGGGCGCAGTGTCCTACAAAGGTGTCATCGGTGAGACGCCGCGACATTTCCAATTGGCCGGCCACCGGTTGCGGGTGTTGTCCGGGCAATCCTTGTTGCCGGAACCGCAACAGGCGGTTGGATTTGCCGAAGCGAGCGCATCCTTTGTGGCGCGAGAGCCTGCCCAAGACATGGCTCAAACCAAAGGGGTTCCGCATCTGAGGCTGGTCAAAACTGACCGCTGAGTGGTTAACGGAGATCCGGCAAAAACGAAAAGCGCCCCGGTGATGGGGCGCTTTCGCTTTGCATGAACTGATCTGCGACCTAGGGCTTAAACAGCCTTGGCAGGGCGATCTTCGCGCAGGGCCGACAGTTCCTCGGCCACCAGGAAGGCCAGTTCAAGCGACTGGCTGGCGTTGAGGCGCGGGTCACAGGCGGTGTGGTAGCGATCCGACAGATCCTCTTCGGTGACTTCGCGCACGCCGCCGGTGCATTCGGTCACGTCCTGGCCAGTCATTTCAAAATGAACGCCGCCCGGAACCGTGCCCTCGGCGCGGTGGATCTGGAAGAACTCCTGAACCTCCTGCAGCACCGACTGGAACGGACGGGTCTTATAGCCGGTGGCCGATTTGATCGTATTGCCGTGCATCGCGTCACAGGTCCACAGGACCTTGGCGCCTTCTTCCTCCACGGCACGAATCAGACGCGGCAGATGTTCGCCCACTTTGCCGGCACCAAAACGTGCGATCAGGGTCAGTTTACCCTCTTCGTTTTCCGGGTTCAGCTTCTGCATCAGGACCTTCAGATCCTCAGCCGTGGTGGTCGGGCCGCATTTCAGACCAACCGGGTTCATCACGCCACGGGCAAATTCCACATGGGCGCCATCGGGCTGACGGGTGCGGTCACCGATCCAGATCATATGACCGGAGCCTGCCAGCCACTTGCCGGAGGTGGAATCAAGACGAGTTAGCGCCTCTTCATATTCCAGCAGCAGCGATTCATGGCTGGTGTAGAAATCCACGGTCTGCAGGGTGTGGGCACGATCACTGTCGACGCCAGCGGCGCGCATGAAGTCCAGCGTGTCGCTGATGCGGTTGGCCATATCACGGTATTTCGCGGCTTTTTCACCTTCGGTGAAACCCAGCGTCCACTGATGCACCTGATGCACATCTGCATAACCACCGGTCGAGAAGGCACGCAGCAGGTTCAAAGTTGCAGCGGCCTGGGTATAGGCCTGCAGCATCTTTTTCGGATCGGGAATACGGGCCGCCGAGGTGAAATCCAGCTCATTGATGATATCGCCACGGTAGCTGGGCAGTTCCACACCATCGACCGTTTCGGTGGGTGCCGAACGGGGTTTGGCGAACTGACCTGCCATCCGGCCGACCTTGACCACGGGCACTTTGGCGCCATAGGTCAGCACCATCGCCATCTGCAGCATCACCTTGAAGGTGTCGCGAATGCCGTTGGCAGAAAACTGATCAAAGCTTTCGGCGCAATCACCACCCTGTAGCAGGAACGCTTCGCCGCGCGATGCCGCGCCCAACTGGGTCTTCAGCTTGCGGGCTTCACCGGCAAAAACCAGCGGCGGATATTTCGACAGCTGCGCCTCAACCGCGTTCAGAGCGGCGGCGTCCGTATAGTCAGGCATCTGGACCCGTGGCTTGCTGCGCCAGTCGGTTTTTTGCCAATCGCTCATTCTATCCTCCGATCAGGTATTTGGGCGTCGCCTTTCTATATCGAACAAGATCAGGGCTGACCATAAAGGAATTGTAAAAATGCGTGCGCTAACGGGTTCTATTGTTGTTCTGGCAGCGCGTTGTTAAGATTGAGCCATTCGATGTTTGCAACCTCTTGCACCCGGGGCGCAAACCTGTTTCTGTCGTTTCCTCTTTGGCAAGGATACGTCGATGGACCCAAACCGCATCTCGCGCTCTGCCCCTCCGGTCGGAGAGCACCCTAAAAAAGTTGTTTTTGTTCTTCTTGAGCAGTTCACGCTGCTGCCCTTTGCGGCGGCGCTCGATTGTCTGAGGATCGCGAATTACACCGCAGGAAAAGAGCTTTATCGATGGGAGTTACAGGGCGAAGGCGGTGAAACGGTCACCAGTTCATCTGGGGTTGCCTTTAATTTGGACAGTGATCTAGGTGAATTGGGCCGTGATGACCGGCTGCTTTTGTGCGGTGGCGTTGATGTGCGGTCCAACACCTCAAAGCGGCTGATTTCCTGGCTGCGGCGCGAAGCCCGGCGTGGCATCAGCGTCGGTAGCCTGTGCACCGGCGCCTATGCACTGGCCAAATCTGGTCTGCTTGATGGCAAACGGGCCACCATTCATTGGGAACATCAGGACAGCTTTGAAGAAGAGTTTGTGGATGTTGAACTGACCAAATCGGTTTTTGTGGTGTCCGGCAACCGGATGACGGCGGCGGGCGGCACGGCCTCACTGGATCTGATGCTGTCCCTGATTGCCGCCGACCATGGCGAGGAGCTGGCGAATGCGGTGGCGGATCAGTTGATCTATTCCTCGATCCGGACCGATCAGGATCCGCTGCGCCTGTCGGTGCCCACCCGCATCGGTGTGCGTCACCCCAAGCTGAGTCAGGTGATCCAGATGATGGAAGCCAATATCGAGGAGCCGATCAGCCCATCGCTGCTGGCCAAGGATGTTGGCATGTCGACCCGCCAGCTGGAGCGTTTGTTTCGCCGCTACCTGAACCGCTCACCCAAGCGGTATTATATGGAGCTGCGGCTGCAGAAGGCGCGCAATCTGCTGATGCAGACGGATATGAGTGTAATTAACGTGGCGCTGGCCTGTGGCTTTGCTTCGCCGTCGCATTTTTCCAAATGCTACCGCTCACATTATAACACCACCCCGTACCGGGAACGCGGCAGCCAGATGATGAAATCCGAAGATTAACAAAGTGAGGGATCAGGGGCGCCACAAACGGTAAACGGCGCCATTTCCTTCGCTCAGAAACCAGATGGATCCATCAGGGGCTTCGCGAACGTCGCGGACCCTCTGGGTCTCATCGGTTTTGATCTGACGCACCTGCGCCAACCCTTTGCCAGCAACCTGTGCGATATGGTCAAACTTTAATGAGCCAACAAACAGATCGCCGCGCCATTCCGGGAACATTGTGCCCTCATAAACCATCATGCCTGAAGGCGCGATGGAGGGGTCCCAATAGATCAGAGGCTGGCGCATGCCGCGTTTTTCCGTGCCCTCGCCGATCTTACGGCCACTATAGTGGGTGCCATAGGAAATCACCGGCCAGCCATAATTGGCGCCGGATTCGATCCAGTTCAGCTCATCCCCGCCTTTGGCCCCATGTTCCGAGGACACCAGCGCCCCTTCGCGGGTGCGGGCCAGACCTTGCGGGTTACGATGGCCAAGGCTCCAGATCTCAGGCAGCGCGTTGCGGCGCATTTGAAACGGATTGTCCCGCGGCACGGTGCCGTCAATGCGCAGGCGGATGATCTTGCCCCAATGCGAGCCAACGTTTTGCGCTTCACGCGCTTCGCCCATGTCACCGATTGTCAGGAAAAGGTGGCCATCCGCGGTTTCAACGATCCGACCGCCAAAGTGGCGCCCGTTTTGATTGCCACGCTGCAGTTGGAAAATGCGGAACACACGTTCGATCCGGTCAGACCCTTCCGGCAGGATCGCGGTGGCCATAGCCGTGCCTGCGCCCCCCGGAACATCCGTGGTGTAGCTGAGGAAGATACGGCGCGAGGTGATGAAATCCTCGGCCGCGACTACATCTAACAGGCCACCCTGCCCGATCGCGGTGATATCCGGCAGCCCTTTGATCTGTTGGCGCGTCCCATCGGTCGCCACCTGCCAGAGGGCGCCATCACGTTCGGTGACCAGAAAACCGTCATCAGGCAGAAAGGCTAGAGACCAGGGCACCACAAAGCCATCAGCGACCTTATCAATCCGGTACTCCACCGCGCGAGCTGGCATGGCAAAGAGCATGATCCAGACCAGCACCATCAGGCTGAACGAGACGAACGCGATCCCTAAGGGATGCGGCCGAGTGCGGGTCCGGGGTGTGGTCTCTCTCATCTCAGCATCTCGCAGCCTTGTTTCAATCAGGCCGAACAGTCAGTGCGGGAAGGGGCCGTTGAGTAAGTTTAGTTCGCCCTGTCGTTCTTTCAACAAACATTCTTATATCTGCCCTCGCGGAACTCAGAATTTGTGATCAAAAACCCCGTTCAAGGGTGCTTTTCTTTTCCAGACTCCGGAGATAGGGTCGAATCCGGACTTAAGTTCCAACTTGGGAGAAAATCATGAAAAAGTTTCTGATGGCTTCGGCCGCGACCGCGCTTATGGCTGGCGGCGCAATGGCAGATGACCACGCGGTTAAACTGGGTATCATCCTGGGCTTCACAGGCCCGATTGAATCGCTGACCCCTGCCATGGCAGGCGGCGCGGAACTGGCGATGAGCGAAGTTTCCGAAAGCGGCAAACTGCTGGGCGGCAAGACTGTTATGCCCGTACGCGCTGACTCGACCTGCATCGACTCGGGCGCTGCAACTGCAGCGGCTGAACGTCTGGTCACCTCGGACGGCGTCAAAGGCATCATGGGCGCGGACTGCTCGGGTGTGACCGGCGCTGTTCTGTCGAATGTTGCGCTGGCAAATGGCATTGTGATGATTTCGCCTTCGGCGACCTCGCCTGCCCTGTCCGCTGCTGAAGACAACGGCCTGTTCTTCCGCACCGCCCCGTCGGATGCGCGTCAGGGTCAGGTTCTGGCCGACGTGCTGATGGAAAAAGGCATCAGCGAAGTTGCTGTGACCTACACCAACAACGACTACGGTAAAGGTCTGGCAGACAGCTTCGCCGCTGCTTACGCAGCTGCTGGCGGCACCGTGACCACCACCACCGCCCACGAAGACGGCAAAGCCGACTACTCGGCTGAAGTTGGCGCACTGGCCTCGGCCGGCGGCGACGCGCTGGTTGTTGCGGGCTATGTTGACCAGGGTGGCCCTGGCGTGATCCGTGCGGCACTGGACACCGGTGCATTTGACACCTTTGTTCTGCCCGACGGTATGATCGGCCCGAACCTGGAAACCACCTTCGGCGACGAAATCGAAGGCTCGATCGGCACCGCGCCGGGCAGCGACGCTGCAGACGCCTCGATGGTTGTTGAAAAAGTGGCCGCCACCGGTGTTGACGCTTCGGGCCCCTATGTGGGCGAAAGCTACGACGCTGCTGCGCTGATCATGCTGGCCATGCAGGCCGCAGGTTCGGTTGAGCCGGGCGACTACAAATCCAAAGTGGAAATGGTTGCCAACGCTCCGGGCGAAAAGATCTACCCGGGTGAACTGGCCAAAGGCCTGGAGATCCTGGCAGCTGGTGGTGACATCGACTACGTCGGCGCAACCGCGGTTGAGCTGATCGGCCCCGGTGAAGCCGCAGGCGGCTACCGTGAGATCGAAGTTCAGGGTGGCAAGCTGGAAACGGTTAAGTACCGCTAATCCTTTAGCTTTCCTGTAAAAATTCAGTCAGCCCGGCCCTGTGCCGGGCTGTGCTGCATCAAAAGCGGGGCAATCTCGCCCTGCGCGTAAAACCAGACGCGAAAACGCGTCACACCAATCAAACAGGCGCAATCAATGCGCCAAGACGGGGGAACTGCTTCATGATCGTCGTAGAAGACGTCCATAAGCATTTCGGGGGATTTCACGCCGTAGATGGCGCGACACTCACCATCGAAAAAGGCTCCATCACCGGGCTGATTGGCCCAAATGGTGCCGGAAAAACCACATTGTTCAACGTCATCGCCGGTGTCTTGCCGCCCACCTCGGGCCGGGTCACCATGGATGGTGAGGACATCACCGGATTGCCGCCGCATGAGCTGTTCCATAAGGGGCTGCTGCGGACCTTCCAGATTGCCCATGAATTCCATTCAATGACCTGTCGGGAAAACCTGATGATGGTTCCGGGCGGACAGTCGGGCGAAGCCTTGTGGAACACATGGTTTGGCCGCAAACGCATCGCCGATGAGGAACGCGCGCTGCGGGCCAAGGCTGATGAGGTGCTTGAGTTCCTGACCATCAGCCATATCGCCGATCTGAAAGCGGGTGAAATTTCTGGCGGTCAGAAAAAACTGCTGGAACTGGGTCGCACCATGATGGTCGACGCCAAGATCGTCTTCCTGGATGAGGTGGGCGCCGGTGTGAACCGGACGCTGCTTTATACCATTGCGGATGCGATCAAGCAGCTGAACGAAGAACGCGGCTACACCTTTGTGGTGATTGAGCACGACATGGATTTCATCGAACGCCTGTGTAACCCGGTCATCTGTATGGCCGAGGGCAAGGTTCTGGCCGAGGGCACCCTGGCCGAGATCAAGGCGAACGAACAGGTGATCGAGGCCTATCTGGGCACCGGCCTGAAAAACAAGGACAAGGTGGGCGCATGAGCAACAATCCCTACCAGGACGATCGCGGCAACAAAGATGCCTCGATCACCAAAACAGGCGGGGGCACGATGCAGGTTTCGACCGGCACCGACCACGCCATGAGCACCGATGACGCCTTTCTGATCGGCGACAGCATGACCGGTGGCTACGGCAAATCCGGCCCGGATATCCTGCATGACTGCACCATTGCGGTGAACAAGGGTGAAATCGCAGTGATTGTAGGCCCGAACGGTGCCGGCAAATCCACCGCGATGAAAGCCACCTTTGGCATGCTGCATCTGCGTCAGGGCTCGGTCCGTCTGGACGGCACCGATATCACCGGCCTGACCCCGCAGGCGCGGGTTGCCGCGGGCATGGGGTTTGTGCCGCAGACCTCAAACATCTTCACCTCAATGACGGTAGAAGAGAACCTTGAGATGGGCGCCTTCATCCGCAAGGACGATTACCGCCAGACCATCGAACAGATCTATGACCTGTTCCCGATCCTGCGGGACAAACGGCGCCAACCGGCGGGGGAACTGTCGGGGGGGCAACGTCAGCAGGTGGCCGTGGGCCGTGCGCTGATGACCCAGCCCAAGGTGCTGCTCTTGGATGAGCCGACCGCGGGCGTGTCACCCATCGTGATGGATGAACTGTTTGACCGGATTATTGAGGTGGCCCGCACCGGCATCTCGATCCTGATGGTGGAACAGAACGCCCGCCAAGCCCTTGAAATCGCGGACAAAGGCTATGTGCTTGTCCAAGGTCGCAACGCCCACACCGGCACCGGCAAAGATCTGCTGGCCGATCCGGAAGTGCGGCAGAGTTTCTTGGGGGGGTGAGATGAAATCAACTTACATTCTTTCAGTGCTCTATTGTGCTCTAAATGCAACCACCGCGATGGCGACAGTCTTGCCAGAGCCCGTTGCGCCACAAACACTTCGCTGTACCTATGAGACGATGTGCTTAGCCGAGCCAGACAGCGACATTGAACGAAATTGTCTAGAAACCCCAAGCGAAATCAAAATCGTCGTCCGTTCCGACGATCAGGTTGCCGAAGTAACTAGACCAAATGGGACAGTAGCCTACGGAAAAGCCTTTCGGTTTGAGGAGTATGCCGGGTTTGCCTATTCAGCGATTGTTTCGGGCGACGGTGCCGGTGTTTCGATGATTTCGGTCTACCCTGACAATACTTCTATTTGGACCGGTCACTTCACGCTTGCTGAGAACGTGTCTTCTAACTCATTTGGTAAATGTGAGGTCATCAGCTAATGGACTTCCTGAACGCCCTTGTGGTGCTTTCCAACTTTGTGCTGATCCCGGCCGTTGCCTATGGCAGCCAGCTGGCGCTTGGCGCGCTTGGCGTGACGCTGATCTACGGCATCTTGCGCTTTTCCAACTTCGCCCATGGCGACACGATGGCCTTTGGCACCATGGTTGTGGTGCTGGTGACCTACCTGTTCCAAAGCTGGGGCCTCAGCCTTGGCCCGCTGCCGACCGCTCTGCTGGCCCTGCCCTTCGGGATCCTTGGCTGTATGGCGCTGGTGCTGGTCACCGACCGCGCCGTTTATCGGTTCTATCGTCAGCAAAAGGCCAAGCCGGTCATCCTGGTGATCGTGTCGATGGGCGTCATGTTCATCATGAACGGCCTTGTGCGGTTTATCATCGGTCCGAACGATCAGCGGTTTGCCGATGGCGAGCGGTTCATCATTTCCGTGCGGGAATTCAAGCAGATGACCGGCCTTTCCGAAGGTCTGGCAATCCGCACCACCCAAGGCATCACCGTTGTCACGGCGATCATCGTGGTGGCGCTGCTGTTTTGGTTCCTGAACAAGACCCGCACCGGCAAATCGATGCGCGCCTATTCGGACAATGAAGATCTGGCGCTGCTGTCGGGCATCAACCCGGAACGTGTGGTGCTGTACACCTGGCTGATCGTTGCGGCGCTGGCCACTGTGGCAGGCACGCTTTACGGTCTGGATAAGACCTTCAAACCCTTCACTTACTTCCAGCTGCTGCTGCCGATCTTTGCGGCCGCAATTGTTGGTGGTCTTGGCAACCCGCTGGGCGCCATCGCCGGGGGCTTTGTGATCGCCTTTTCCGAGGTCACGATCACCTATGCCTGGAAGAAAGTGCTGAAATATCTGCTGCCGGAAAACCTGGAGCCTTCCAGCCTCGTGCAGCTTTTGTCGACCGATTATAAATTCGCTGTCAGCTTTGCGATCCTTGTGGTGGTGCTGCTGTTCAAGCCGACCGGTCTGTTCAAGGGGAAATCGGTATGAGCGAGACAACCAAAAACACCGCTCTTTTCGCGCTGGTGGCGGCACTCTTTGTGCTCTCCGGCATTTTTCAAAGCTGGAATGCCTCGCTGACCATCCTCAACATGGCGCTGATCTCTGCGATCATGGCACTGGGGGTGAACCTGCAATGGGGCTTTGCCGGTCTGTTCAACGTCGGCGTCATGGGCTTTGTCGCCCTTGGCGGTCTGGCGACGGTTCTGATCGGTGCAAAACCTGTTGAAGGCGCCTGGAGTGCGGGTGGGTTCCAGATCCTGCTGGCATTGGTTCTGGGGGCGGCCACGGTGGTGGCCACTGTGCTGGTCTACACCCGCCTGCCCGCAGGCCGCACCCGCACCATCGCTGTGCTGGCCACCTTGATCATCGGCTTCTTCATCTACCGCGCGGTGTTTGACCCTGCGGTTGCCGCTGTGGAGGCGATCAACCCGGCGATGCATGGCAACCTGGGTGGTCTGAACTGGCTGGCGGTTGGGCGCGACACCTCAGTGCGTCAGGCGGATCTGTTTGTCCTGCTGGCCTGGCCGGTGGGTGGCTTGCTGGCGGCAGGTGCTGCCTGGGTCATCGGCAAAACGGCCCTTGGCCTGCGGTCAGACTATCTGGCGATCGCAACGCTGGGCATTGCTGAGATCATCATCGCGGTGATGAAAAACGAAGACTGGCTGGCCCGTGGTGTGAAAAACGTATCTGGCCTGCCGCGTCCGGTGCCCTATGAGGTGACCCTGCAGGACAGCAGCGCCTTCGTGGAGCGAGCAACCTCCTTGGGGCTGGATCCGACCACCGCGTCGACCCTGTGGATCAAGACGCTTTATGCTGGCCTGTTCTCGGTCGTTTTGGTGGTGATCCTGGTGATGGCCCAGCTGGCGTTGAAATCACCTTGGGGCCGGATGATGCGTGCGATCCGCGACAATGAAGTTGCGGCCCGTGCCATGGGCAAGGATGTCACCAAACGGCACCTGCAGATCTTCATCCTTGGTTCGGCCATCTGTGGTGTTGCAGGTGCGATGATGACAACGCTGGACGGTCAGCTGACCCCCGGCAGTTATCAGCCGCTGCGCTTCACTTTCCTGATCTGGCTGATGGTGATTGTTGGCGGCTCCGGCAACAACTTCGGTGCCGTGCTGGGTGGCTTCCTGATCTACTTCCTGTGGATCCAGGTGGAACCGATGGGCACTTGGCTGCTGGATGTGCTGACCTCTGGCCTGCCGGATGGCAACGCTCTGAAGGAGCATCTGAAAGGCAGCGCCGCCTATATGCGTCTGATGACCATGGGCATCGTGCTGCTGTTGGTGCTGCGGTTTAGCCCTAGGGGCTTGATCCCTGAGAAGTGATCGGATTGATCTAGAAACACAGAAGGGCCCCGGGTGGGGCCCTTTTTTGTTGGGTGTTTCCATCTAGCTTAGTCACATGGGGCACATGCGGATGGCTTTGCCTTGCTTTGCAGGTTTCGCAGGATGCGTAAGAGCATAAGGCACACACTGCGCGGTGCCATGCAAAGCCCCTGCCCCTCCTGGAACTCAGGGTAGGTATGGCCAGAGCGTTGAAATTTCAGATTATTGCGTCAGAACAACCAGCACCAGCGCACCGAGGGTGACGAAGAAAGTGGCAAACGCCCCCAACACCAATGGGCGCAGACCTTCGCGCTTCAAGGCTGCTATATCCGTGCCCAGCCCCATAGCCGCAAGCGCCATGGTCAGGAAGAAGCCAGAGATCAGCGAACCGGCCTCCAACGCGGCGACAGGCAGTGCCACGGTCGAGTTCAGCACCATCATTGCCGCAAAGCCAACCACGAAGAGCGGCAGCGGGCTTGGCTTTTTCGCGGAAGGATCAACCGGACCACGGCCAAAACCAGTCAGCAGGACAATCAGCGGTGCCAGCAGCAGGACCCGGCTCAGCTTGGCCATCATGCCCCATTGTTGTGCCTCAGCACTGTAGCTGTCCGTTGCGCCAACAACTTGCCCAACCTCATGGATGGCAGCCCCGGCCCACAGGCCATAGGCCTGACCGTCCAGCCCAAAGGCCATCGCCATCAGCGGCAGACCCAGCATCGATAGGGTGCCAAACAGCGTCACACAGGCGATGGCATAGGCCAAATCGCTGTTGCTGCCCGGGCGTGCGCCCTGCACGGCCATAATCGCCGAGGCGCCACAGACCGCAGTGCCCGCCCCGATCAGACGCGCCAGATCCGGGGCCACGCCCAGCCATCGGCCGATCACTTGCGTCGACCAGAAGGTTGCGAACAGCAGAACAGCAATGCCCAAAAACACCGGCGCGCCGGCCTGCCAGATCTGACCGATGCTCAGTTGCAGCCCCAGCAGCACAATGCCCAGCCGCATCAGCGGACGTTGCGACAGGCAGATGCCATCCTCGGCCCAGGCCATCGGCCCCACGATGTTGCGCACCGCAACACCTAGGATCATCGCAATCACCATCGGCCCCAACAGGGGCAAATCCACCGCCTGTTTTAGCCACATCGCCGCCGCGGCAAGCGCCGCAACAAGGGAAATACCCGGCAGGTAGCGGATGATTTGTTTTGCCAAAGGCAGTTCTGATGGGAAAGTATTCTGGGCTGTCATTGGGATTTTATGACAGCGTTTGTCTCATTCTTCTAATTTATTGATCTTGTTAAACCGTTCGATTTTGCCGATGATACAGCCATGACCCTGGATCAGATCAAAATATTCCTTGCCGTGGCGGAGCGTCGCCATGTGACCCGCGCCGCTGAGCTGCTGAACATGACGCAAAGCGCTGTGTCCTCCGCCATCTCCACCTTGGAAAGCCAACATGGGGTGAAGCTGTTTGATCGCGTGGGGCGTGGCATTGCGCTGACACAGGCGGGTGAGGCCTTTGTGCCGCAAGCCAGACGGCTCCAGCAAGAGGCTGAGGTGACACGGCAGGTGCTGGCTGACCTCAGTCAGGAAACCCGTGGATCCCTGCGCATTCAGGCCAGCCAGACGGTGGCCAGCTATTGGTTGCCGCCCCGGCTGATGTTGCTGCATGAACGCCATCCCGGTGTCAGCATTGATCTGCACGTCGGCAACACCGCCCAAGCGGCCGAGGCTGTTGCCAAGGGGGAGGCCGATCTTGGCTTCGTCGAAGGCGCCCTGCCCGACAGTGATCTGCACCGGCAGGTGGTGGCACGCGATGAACTGGTGCTGGTCATGGCGCGTGATCACCCGATGGCGCGGGCGGCAGATTTCGGCGCCGAGGATTACGTGCAGATGCAGTGGATCCTGCGCGAAGACGGGTCCGGCACCCGCAGTGAGACTGAGGCACATCTGGCCGAAATGGGCCTTTCGGTCGCCAACCTTGAGGTGGCGCTGGAACTGCCCTCAAATGAGGCGGTGTTGGCGGCGGTGGCGGCAGGCCCCTATGTGACCATGCTGTCGGCCCGTGCAGTTGGCGCGGCCAAGGGGCGTGGTCTGGCCATGCGGCGGGTGACTTGGGTGGCGCATCCGGCGCGGGTCTTTGCGGTGTTGAGCCACCCGAAACGGTACAAAACCCGCGCGGTGCGGGCTTTGCTGGATGTGCTTTGATGGCCGTGACGCTTAGCGGCCCTTGAACAACCCACCCAGAACGCCGCGTACCAGACGGCGCCCGGTTGTGCCGCTGAGTTCTTTCACCAGCGCTTTGCCCAGGGCTTCGGTCACCGTGTCGCCCCTGCGGTTGCTGCGCAGGCTGCGCGAGGAAGACCGCCCGACCCGGCTGCCACTGAACCGACGCGCGGCACGGAACTCACGCACCATCGGCTCTGCGACCTCTTCCTCAGATTCGGCGGCTTCAGCCTCCTGCGCTGCGGCATCTGCCCGTCGTTTCAGCATTTCATAGGCGCTGTCGCGATCGATGCGATCCTCATATTTGCCCGACAGGTCGGATCCATCGATTACACCCTGCCGTTCTGCTTTGGTGATTGGCCCCAACTGCGACGATGGCGGGCGGATCAAGGTGCGTTCAACAATGCCCGGCACGCCCTTTTTGGCCAGGAAGGAGGTCACCGCCTCCCCGACGCCGACCTCACGGATCGCCTCCTCAGTGTCAAAGCGCGGGTTGTCGCGATAGGTCTCTGCCGCCATGCGCAGGGCCTTGCGATCACGGGCGGTGAAGGCGCGCAGCGCGTGCTGTACCCGGTTGCCCAGCTGGCCCAGAATATCCTCGGGCACATCATCGGGGTTCTGGGTGACGAAATAGACGCCCACCCCTTTGGACCGGATCAGGCGGGCCACCTGCTCCACCTTATCGACCAGCGCCTTTGGGGCGTCCTCAAACAACAGATGCGCTTCATCAAAGAAGAAGACCAGCTTGGGCTTGTCGGGATCGCCCACCTCAGGCAGTTGTTCAAACAGTTCCGACAGCAGCCACAGCAGGAAGGTTGCGTAAAGCCGCGGCGCGCCCATCAGCTTATCCGCGGCAAGGATGTTGACCCTCCCGCGCCCGTCAGTATCGCAGCGCATCAGATCTGCCAGATCCAGCGCAGGTTCGCCAAATAATTGAGTGGCCCCTTGGTTTTCCAGAACCAGAAGCCGCCGCTGAATTGCCCCGATGGAGGCGGTGGAGACATTGCCGTAACGCAGCGCAATCTCACCGCGGTTTTCGCCCAGCCAGACCAGAAGCGCCTGCAGATCCTTAAGATCCAGCAATGGCAGCCCCTGTTCATCTGCCAGACGGAAGGCGATGTTCAACACACCCTCCTGCGCCTCTGACAGCTCCAGCAAGCGGGCCAGCAGCAATGGGCCCATTTCAGACACGGTGGTGCGCACCGGATGACCCTGATCGCCGAAAAGATCCCAGAAGGTAACTGGAAAGCCCTGATAGCTGTAGTCATCAAAACCGATTTTGGCAGCACGGGAGGTGAAGGCATCATGAAGCTTGGCAGTGGCGCTGCCTGCTTTAGCCAGTCCGGCCAGATCCCCCTTCACGTCAGACAGGAACACCGGGACGCCCTGCGCCGAAAACCCTTCGGCCATGATTTGCAGGGTCACCGTTTTGCCGGTGCCGGTCGCGCCTGCGATCAGACCATGCCGGTTGGCATATTTCAGGGTCAGCCCCTGTTTTTCGCCATAAGCCTCACCGCCACCGCCGATAAAAATGGATTCGCTCAATTCAGCCCCCAATGCTGCCTGTAGGGTCCGTGCGGCCAAATCGTACGCAGGACACATACTCTATTAACACCTTTTCTACATAGTGACCTGACCCACCTCTCATGTCCATTGCAGGTGGGTGACTTCCTCCCTGTCAGACTGGCCGCTCTGATCGTTTCAGAGCGGCGTCTTTTTTTTGACAAAAAAACCATGCTCTGCCTGTTGACGCTGAGGTTGAAAAATCCTAGCGTTCAGTCAATGACTAAGTCGGCCAGTCCGACGGGGAGCAAAAATCAGGAAAAGGGGCCAGTTCGCGGCCCCTTTTTCTATTTGATATTCCAGATATTTGCCGCCCGAAGCTCACGTTTGATGCAAAAGTCGGCAGGTTCTTGCTGTTTGCGCGTATTTCGCTGCAGTTTCGGCCTGACAGAGGCTTTCGGCACATGGTAGAGCTTGAGCAGAAAATGACTTCTTGGGTGGAACCTTTTGATGAAAAAACTGTCCAAAACCCTGTCTTTGATGGCAGCCCTGACCCTTGGCGGTGCGGCGCTGGCGCAAGACACCGCTGAGCAGACCCCGGAAACCGCACAGGACGGTCTGGCGATGGGCACCCCGGTGGAGCCGCAATCCTACATCCGCGAAGAAAGCGGTGACTGGAAGTTGGAGTGTTTCCGCGCCAAACTGGAAACCGAACCCTGTCAACTGTTGCAGCCGCTTTATGGCGCCGAGGGCAATCAGGTCGCGAATGTTCGCATCTTCCGCCTGCCCGCTGGTGGCCAGGCTGTTGCCGGTGCCGTTGTTGCTGTGCCGCTGGAAACCCTTCTGACCGCGCAGCTGACTATCATGGTTGATGCCAACCAGCCGCGCCGCTACCCGTTTTCGGTCTGTGATCCGTTGGGCTGTTATGCCCGTATCGGTTTGACACAGGGCGATATTGATGCGTTCAAACGGGGTGCAGGTGCCATCGTCTCATTGGTGCCCTTCGTTGCACCCGACCAGCGTGTGGATCTGAAGATGTCGCTGAGCGGTTTCACCGCCGGCTTTGACAAGGTCACCGCCGAGGTCAAACCGTAACCAAAGGTTTGAAATCCTTTTAGAGAATAGAAAAGCCGCGCGGATAACCTGCGCGGCTTTTGACTGTTGTTGGGGGTTTTTAGGCGTTCTTCAGTGCCAGAACCGCATTCAGCCCGCCAAAGGCAAAGGCGTTGGACAGAACGTAGTCCACCTTGGCCTCACGCGCCTCATTTGGCACCACATCCAGTGAACATTCCGGGTCCGGTTCTTCATAACCTATGGTTGGAGCGATTACGCCCTCCCGCAGTGCCATGATGCAGGCCAGCAGCTCCACCGCGCCTGTGCCACCGATCAGATGACCATGCATCGCCTTGGTCGACGAAATCATCAGCTGATCCGCATGGGCGCCAAAAACATCCGCCACAGCGGCGCATTCGGTTTTGTCATTGGCGGCGGTGCCGGTGCCATGCGCGTTGATGTAGCCGATCTGATCTGGCGCAATACCCGCATCCCGCAAGGCGCCAGAAATGGCCCGTGCCGCCCCCTGCTTGGAGGGCATGACGATATCGCTGGCGTCTGAGGACATGGCAAAGCCTGCCACTTCGGCCAGAATCTCCGCCCCGCGGGCCTTGGCGTGTTCGTACTCTTCCAAGACAAAGATCGCCGCGCCCTCGCCCTGCACCATGCCGTTGCGATTGGCGCTGAACGGACGACAGGCGTCTTTGGACATGACGCGCAGCCCTTCCCAGGCCTTTACCCCGCCAAAACACAGCATCGATTCAGAGCCACCGGTGACCATCACCTTGGACATGCCCGAGCGCACCATGGTGAAGGCCTGAGCCATCGCATGGTTCGAACTGGCGCAGGCGGTGGCGACGGTGAAGCTGGGGCCTTTGAGGTTGAACTCCATCGACACATGACTGGCGGCGGCATTGTTCATCAGCTTGGGCACCACAAAGGGGTGCACCCGGTTTTTTCCATCCTCATAAACGGTGCGGTAGTTGGCATCGAGCGTGGTCATCCCGCCACCCGAATTGCCAAGGATCACACCCGAGGTGGCCGCCAATTCGCCCGAGAAGCTGAGGCCGGATTGGGCCAGTGCCTCGCGGGCGGCGATCAGGGTGAATTGGGTGAACCGGTCAAACAGGGCCAGCTGCTGGCGGTTGAACGCCGCCTCAGCATCATAGCCTTTGACCTGACCGCCGATTTTGATCGCCAGCCGGTCAACATCTTGAAACTCCAGCTCACCAATGCCGCATTTGCCCGCGCGCATCGCTGCGAGGGTCTCGGCAACGTTGGGGCCAAGCGCGTTGATCGTGCCTGCCCCAGTGATGACGACCCGGTTCATGCCGCTTGCTCGGCCACCAGCTGTTCGATGCCCTTGATGATCGAGGCCACCGAGGCAATGTCAAACTCGCTCTTTTCCGGCTCATTCGCGTTGAACGGCACCGAAATGTCAAAGGCCTCTTCGATGGCAAAAATGCTCTCTACCAGCCCCAGGCTATCGATGCCCAGATCTTCCAAAGTGCTTTCCAGCGTCACATCCGATGGTTCCAGAACTGCCTGTTCGGCGATGATCTCGATGACCTTATCTTTGATGCTCATGATCGCGGCCCTTCCCTCTGATTGAGGTTGATTTAGTCATTCCCACCCGGTTTTGAAACAGCTTTCTGCAACTTAGCGACGTCGCGGAACAGCCGGGGCAGCCGGCGCAGGCCTTTGTAAACCTCAATATGTGTTTCCATTTTCATTGCCGGATAGCCCAGCATGACACGGCCCGCCGGTACATTTGCCAGTACCTTTGTCGCCCCGCCGGTGATCACGTGATCCCCGATGAACAGGTTATCACTGACCCCCGTCTGGCCACCTAGCACCACATTGTGACCGATACGTGTCGATCCGGCGATCCCGACCTGAGCACAGATAAGGCAATCATTGCCGATCTCAACGTTGTGACCGATCTGGGCCAGGTTATCGAATTTGACGCCGTTGCCGATGCGGGTGTCGCGCACGGTGCCGCGGTCAATACAGGCATTGGCGCCCAGTTCGACGTCATCGCCAATGCTGACCGACCCGACCGAGTGGATCCGGGCGTAGCTTTGCGCCTTGGCCTCACCTGCATCGCCAAGGCTGTCGCGGACCTTTTCGATGTTGGATTCCTCTGGCGTCACGAAGGAAAACCCATCGCCGCCCACGGTAGCGCCGGGCTGTGCAATGAACCGATCGCCAATGAGCACGCGGGCGCCGATTTTCACCCCTTCGCGCAGGAAACAGCCCTGCCCCAGAACCGTGTCAGTGCCGATGAAACACTGCGGCCCAATGACCGATCCGTCGCCGATTACCGCACCAGCCGAAATCACACTGAGAGGCCCGACCGAGACATCGGCACCCAGCTTGGCGGCGTGGTCAACAACGGCTGAAGGGTGAATGCCTGTCGCGTAGCCCTGACCGGGATCCATCATCGCCGATAGACCCGCCATCGCGAAACGCGGGCGCGGTGCAATGATAGCCGCTTTCAGGCCCAGCTGCTGCCAATCTGCGCCCTGCCACAGCATGGCGGCCAGCGCCTGACCTTTTGGCAGACCCTTGGCAAAATCAGGTTTCATTGCCAGCGCCAGATCCTGCGGTCCGGCCATTGCAGGTTCGGCCACGCCACCTACAGAAAGATCAACGTCGCCAAAGGCTTCTGCCCCCAGAGACGCTGCAATTTCTTTGATCGTATAAGTCATGGCCTGCCCCTAAAAATCTGTTGGGGCTAGATTTAGCCGCGAACGCTGTCCAAGGCCACCCCTGCCGATTGCAAAGCTTTCCAGATCTTTGCATCACGGCCATAGGTATCCCGGCGATAGTTCGCTTTGCCCTTCGCAGGCACCACGGCGGTCCGGTAGACGATATGCACCGGCAGATGCTGTTCCAGATCCACCTGGGTTTCACGGCCGGTTTTCAGGATCCGCTGGAAGGTTTCCTTGGGTGTATCATCCTGACGGGCCAGCAGCGCATAGGCGAAATCAAACGGCTGGTGCAGACGGATGCAGCCATGGCTGAACGCCCGGGTCTCGCGCGAGAACAGCGCCTTCTGCGGGGTGTCGTGCAGGTAGATGTTGTGGCGGTTCGGGAACATGAACTTCACAAGCCCCAACGCGTTACGGCTGGAGGGCGGCTGTTTGATGTCAAAAGGGAAATTGGTGGCGCTGAACTGGGTAAAGTCAGCACCTTCCCGGCTGACAGTACGGCCAGCCCCGTCGATCAGACGCAGGTGCGCCACCGCATTGGGGTTTTTCTTCAGCTGAGGCAGATATTCCTTCACAGCGATCGACCGCGGCACATTCCAGGTGGGGTTAATCACCATGTGTTCCATCGTGTCGCTGAATTCCGGGCTGCGCCGGTCCGAGGAGTTGGCGCCAATCACAGACCGGGTGCGGAAGGTGACCTTGCCGTCATCGACGATCTTGGCGGTGTAATCGGTGAGGTTCACCCAGATATGGCGCTCGCCACGTTCAAAGTTGGTCCAGCGCTCACGCTCCATCGCCACGATCACCGACTGCAGGCGGGTTTCAGCGGAGACGTTCAGCTCTTTCAGCGTGGTTGCTCCGGCAACACCGTCTTCGGCAAGGCCGTGGTCGGCCTGGAACTGCTGCACCGCAGCCTGGGTTTTGGCGTCAAAGACCTGAGTGGCCGAGCGATCCAGATATCCAAGCGCCATCAAACGATTGCGCAGTTTTACGATTGAGGCGCCGCGATCACCCGGCTCCAGCTTTTTGCCAGGCACGGTTTCGCCCCAGCCGCCACGGGCGATCACACCCTGCAAACGCAGCATCTCCTTGCGCAGGCGCGGATACTCGGGCGAGGCGGGCGGCAGCTGTTTCATCACCGCCGACGGCTGGCCGGTGACCAACATCTCCAGATACTCAGCGCCATCTTTTTTGCTGATCTTGCGCACCAGCCCGTCATCGATCTTGCCCGGGGTCAAAACACCGTGGGCCACATCGCGGGCGTATTTCAGATAGGCTTTGGACAGTTCCACATCGACAATGCCCAGATCGCGCGGCGTCTTGGCGTTGCGCATCATGTCCAACAGCGCGTTCACATCGTAACGCGCCTGCGGCAGCCCATGGCTGCGCACATTCTGCAGAACGTTGATCAGGGCCTGACGACGCGCCGCAAATTCGGCACCCTCCCCGGTCCAGATCCCGCTAAAGCCGTTTTCGCGATAAAACCGGGCCAATTCCCGATCATCAGACGCGGTTTCGGCCACCGCTTGTTTAAAGGCTGTCACCTGTGCCGCAGCAGGCGTTGGTGTCTGGGCCAACATCAGGCAGGCCGCAACGGCCCCCAGGGTCAGCCGTGGGGCAAATCGAAAAAATCCAGAACGAGTAACTGGCTGCATGAGCGCGCTCTCTTTCCCTAATATGTTTAGATCTCTCCCCTCATTGGCGGCTTTTTGCCCGACTGTCCATTCACAAAAAGTAAATCATGGCGTCTGAAACGGCTTTGGCGCAACGCTGTGTCGTGTGGGCGTCATTCAGAATATGTTCACAAAAAATTGCGCAAAAAACCGCCGAACCCCCTTGTTCGTAGAAAAATAGCCCCGCTGACGGGTTGGTGGAATGAAACTTGTATGTAATATAGCGCCTGCATCTGGGGATGAGATGGCAGGCCTCGCGTAACATCGCGGGCAACACAGGTAAGCGACAGGACGGGCGCTAACATGACGAATACGACTTTGACGCGGCGGGCGGTGCTCGGCGCGTTTGCGGCAACAACCTTGACGGCCGCACCAACCTTTTCCAAAGCCGCAGGGTTCCTGCGTGGCTCCGGCGACATTCGGCGGATCAAAATGTATTCCGGCCGCACCGGCGAACGGATCGACATGATCTATTGGATCGAAGGTAAATACATCAAAGACGCTCTGAAAGAGGTGAACCACTTCATGCGCGACTGGCGCACGAATGATGTGACCTCGATCGATGCGCGCACCATCGACATCATGGCAGCCGCCCACAACCTGATGGATGTGAGCGAACCCTATATGCTGCTGTCGGGCTACCGCTCGCCCAAGACCAACGCGATGCTGCGGTCCAAATCGCGCGGCGTGGCCAAGAACTCGCTGCATATGAAAGGTCAGGCTGCGGATCTGCGTCTGCAATCCCGCTCGGTCACGCAAATGGCCAAAGCGGCAGCGATCTGCAAAGCAGGCGGTGTTGGCCGCTACTCCCGCTCGAACTTCGTGCATATGGATTGTGGCCCGGTACGCACCTGGGGCCGTTAAGGCACAGTCTGCCAAAAACTGCTTTTCTCAAGACCCGCCTTTTGGCGGGTTTTTTGTTTTTACGCGGGCTCGAAATTGCCCGAACCACCCCATTTTTAAGGCCGAATGCGCCATTCAAATGCACCTAAAAAGCCACTGTCAAAGTTTCGCCAGGCGCAGTCACAGAGTTGTCAGGAGGCTGTGAGTATGCTTTTTTGAACAAAACGGGGCATTTGCAGGTCGCGTGGTTTATTTGACGCGATTATTTTGGGGGACAGGAATGGTTTTCTTGGGCAAATTTTTCGGCAGCACAAAGCGTATGGCGGCTGTCGCAACAACATTCGGCAGTCTAGCTTTTGCAGCACCTGCGCAGGCAGATCTGTCGCTGGTTTTCTCCCCTGACAGCATCGGGCCGGGTGGCCAGTCCACCGCGACCTTTACGCTGGACAACACAACAGTCGGCCCGCTGTCTGAATTGGCTTTCTCGTTGAACCTTGGGGCCAATGTCACTGTTGCCGGTGCCCCGGCAATTGACAGTACCTGTAACGGCACCCTGACCGCCACCGGTGGCGCGTCCACCATCTCCTTCGCAGATGGCGGGCTGGGTATTGGCGAAAATTGTACCATTTCATTGCAGGTCCTGGGCGGCGCAACCAATGGCACCAACACCTTGACCACCTCGCAACTGTCATCAGATGCAGGAGATCAGGGCGATGCAACGGATGATCTGACGATCACCGACGGCAAACCATCGTTTAGCAAAACACTTGCCCCGACCAGTGTCGCGTTGAACGGTACGACGACGATGACCTACACCGTCAATAACGCTGCAAACGGGAGCCTTATTACATCGATTTCATTTAGCGAAAACCTGCCAAGCGGCCTTGTCTTCGCCACGCCCACCAATCTGACCACGGACTGTTCTAGCCTCACCCCAACGGCGACAGCTGGGGGGTCAACACTGACTGCATTTAATGGGTTTGTCCTTGCGGGGGCAGCCTGTACCCTGTCCATTGACGTACAAGCGCAATCTGTTGGTGATTTCACCTTAACTTCTGGTGATATGACTTACTCAACCGGAGGCCCTCCCCAGTCGGCCGGTAAAGCCTCCGCAGAACTGACCGTCACGGCGCCCCCTTCGGGCGCGCCGTCCCTGACCCAAGTGTTTTCCGGTGACCCTGCAGCGGGAGGCGAAACCGTTACCCTGTCATTCACGCTGACAAACACGGATCCAACAAACCCGGCGACCTTGATCACCTTCACCGAAGATTTTGACACCCCACTAACCGGCACCACCCTGTTGGCAGATGTCACGGATCCCTGTGGCAGTGGCTCATCCATCACCGGTGCCGGCACCGGAACCATGACCTTTGCAGGTGGTTCGTTGGCAGCCCGCTCGCAGTGTAATTTTGATGTCACCGTGCAACTGCCCGCCAGCCCAACCGGTGGGGACTATCTGTTTACCAGCTCCACCGTTCAGGCCGAAGTCAACGGCGACACCGTCTTTTCTGCCAGCCCGGCCAGCGACACGCTGACCGTCAGCGACAACCCAAAACCAACCGTGAGCCTGAGCATCACTGACGTTGCCGATCTTGCTGTATCGGGCGCAACCACCGCGACCGTTACGCTGACCAACACAGCAGCCGTCGATGCAACCGGAGTCGGGTTCGACCTTCAGCTTAGTCCACCTCTCTCTGACCTCATCAGCTTGGGAACTCTAGATGCCGGGACTTGTCCTGTGGGCGGCGTCGCACAGACGAACACCAATCCGCGCACTTTGTCTTTGATTAACGCGACAATCACGGCCTCAAGCAGCTGTACCTTTGATATCCCAATCACTCTGCCAGCCGACCACCCCGCGGGTGATTTCACCCTGACCATCGATGAACTGACCGGTACCATCGGCGGCGGCTCTTTTGTGGGTGCTGGCGCGTCTGACACCTTTTCGGTCAATGCTGGTATCGCCGATGTGTCGATGCGCAAAAGCTTTGACAGCTTTGGCATTCCGGGTGGCACCGTCGGCGTAACTTATGAGCTGAGCAATGGTTCGCTGCTGCCAGTCACGGATATTGGTTTCACCGACGCCATTACTGCTGCAGTCGCAGGTTCCACCGGGTTCGCTGTTGACACCAACACCTGTAACGGCACAGCAACTGGCGGGTCGACCCTGACCGTTTCTGGCGCCTCAATGGCCGCCAGCGGCAGCTGTGAGATCACCGGCACGCTGACGCTAGGCGCCGGCGTTGCCGGGGGCGATTACCTCAGCACGACCAGCGATATCACGGCCACGCTTGACGGCTTCTCCGCCGCGACCATCGGCAATTCCGCGGCCTCCGCCACTTTGGAAGTGCAGGAAATCTCCCTTGATTTTGCCTTTGACGATGACTCGGTTCTGCCAGGTCAAAACTCTACAGTCTCAATCACACTCACCAACAACGGCTCGCTTGCAGCACCAATCACCAACATTACAGTTGGCCTGTCACCGATCAATTTCAGCGCTGCTTTTGTCAGCACCCTCTCCAATACCTGTGGCAGCGCCGACGCGCCGGTAACGGGCTTCATTGCCTATACTGGCGGCTCAGTGCCTGCAGGCAGCTCCTGCTCTATCCAAGCTGAATTCAGTGTGCCCAACTCGGCAACGCAACAAGACGCGCGGGTTACTGCAGCCGCAAACGTGGGCACAGTTCTTAGCGAAGACGACGTCATCCGCGTAGGTGGTCCTTTGGCAGACGGTGGCACCCTGTCGCTGACCAAAGCCTTTGTGGATGCGTCGGTTGAAGAAGGTGCAAACACCGATGTGACCTTTACCATCACCAATGAATCAGCAGATCTGGCCGTAAACACCATCGGTTTCAGCGATGATCTGGACGCGTTTCGTTCAGGCACCACTTTGGTCAGCACCGTCAGTGACAGCTGTTCGGCAACAGGGTCGGGTGCTGGCGCAAGCATTATCAACTTCTCCAACATCAATCTGGCCGCCGGTGCCAGCTGTGCAATCACGGTGCGCCTTGCGATGGGCGTGACCGGGGATCTTGGCGATTTCACCAACACCACCAGCACGATCAGCGGTGATGTGTCTTCGGTAACCGTGACCGGCACGGCCGCGTCTGACAGCATCCTGGTGCAGTCCAACGTTGCGCCGACCTTCACCAAGACCTTCCCGTCGGGCACGATCAATCAGAACGGCCAGACAACGGTGCAATACACCATCTCGATGCCGGTCGCTCTGGGATCGTTTAACCAGCTGACTTTTGACGATGTGCTTGGTTCCGCAATCAGCGGTGCAACCCTCGTCTCCGTTCCCAGCAATGGCAGCTGTGGCGCCGGTTCTCAGTTTGGCGGCACCGGCACCGACACGATGACCATGCGCTTTGGGGCCCTGTCGGGCGGCGAGAGCTGTACCTTCACCGCCACCATCGGCATCACCACCGCACCTGAAGGATCCGTGACCAGCACCTCAGGTGATCTGTTCAACGCAACCACCGCACTGGTTTCGGGTGCGTCGGCATCGCTGACTGTCAATTCACCGCCCCCGGATCTGGCCCTTGCTTTTGCAGCCAACCCGGTAGATCAGGGCGTTGTCTCGACCATGACCTTCACGATCGATGCAAGTGCGGTGACAACGGCTCTCAGCGGTGTTGGCTTCACCAACACACTCCCGTCGGGCCTGGTGATTTCGACCCCTGCGAACGCCGTGAGCTCTTGCGGCGGCACTTTGACTGCAGTCGCCGGAACCAGTTCTGTCTCGCTCACAGGTGGCTCCCTGGCGGCCAATGCCAGCTGTACCATTTCTTTGGATGTCGTCGCACAAGCGGCTGGGGCCTATGCGAATACAACCTCGGCCCTTAGCACCAACCTCGGCGATGGCGGTGCAGCCAGCGCCACATTGACCGTAAATGCTGCGCCCCCTCCCGGCTTTGCGCAGGTCTTCTCGCCAGATAGCATGCTGGAAGGCGCAACCACGACGCTGACTTTTACGATCGACAACTCCGGCGCCTTTGTGGAAGCAAACACCTTGAGCTTCACCAACAACCTGCCCGCAGGTCTGGTGATTGCCAGCACTCCCAATGTCGCCAACACCTGTAACGGCACGGCAACCGCAGTCGCAGCCTCTTCCGTTGTCAGCCTCACCGGTGGCACCGTTGCGCCAAGCGCTAGCTGTACCGTCTCAGTGGATGTGACCACAGTTGATGATGGCAGCTATGTGAATGTGAGCGGTGCTCTGACGTCGAACCTCGGCAACAGTGGTACCTCCACCGACACGTTGACCGTGAACGCCCCGCCGGTCCCGCCGCTGGCCAAAACCTACACCCCGTCCACCGTCACCCAGGGTGAAGTGACGACCGTGTCCATCAGCATCGACAACTCGGCCGCTTTGCTGCCGGTGACTGCGGTGAATGTAACCGATACCTTTGCCGCCAGCATGACCGTTGCGACCGTGGCAAACACCTCGGTCGGGGCAAACTGTGTGGGCGGCACGCTGACAGCGGTGCCCGGCGCCACCTCGGTGACCTATACCGGTGGGTCGGTAACGGCAGGCCAGACCTGTACCATCAGCTATGACGTTGTAGCGCTGAACACCGGGTCCTTGGCCAATACGCTGAGCATGACGTCGTCGCTAGGGCCGAACACCGCGCCTGCGACACTGACAGTGAACCCGGCCCCGGCCCCGACGATCACGCATGCCTTCGCGCCAAGCTCGATCGAACAGGACGGGTTCAGCACGCTGACCGTGACCATCGACAATTCGGCCGCCTTTATCGCAGCTGGTAGCCTTGGCCTGCAGGGTGATCTGTCCGCGGCGGTTTTGATTGCCAATGACGGGGCCGCCCGCGTGCCGACCAACAGCTGTGGCGGCACATTGCTGGCGCCCAACAACTCCAACCGGATGCAGCTGTCGGGCGGCAACATTCCGGCACAGGGCAGCTGTGTGTTGACCGTTGATGTGACCTCGTCCACCATCGGCAACTACACCAACACCCTCAGCGGATCGACCAGCACATTGGGGGCCAGCACCCTGCCCGCCCCCGCCGCGCTGGAGGTTGTGGCGCGCACCACCGCCGAAGTGACCTTTGAGGTGGCAACGGACACCGATGGTGACTTTGGCTTCGCATCCAGCGAGGCAGCCTTTACCTTCACCCTGACCACCAGCTCAGGCGAAGGCACCGAAGGTCCGATCTCGGTCGATGCAGGCAGCTATTCGGTAACGGTTTCGCCCCCCAGCGGCACCGGCATCACCGCGATGAGCTGTAATGACAGCGACAGCACCGCAACGCTGGAAGGCGGCACCTTCTCCCTGGTGCTGGCCGCCCGGGAACAGGTCACCTGTACGGTCACCAGCCGTGAAACGCTGCAGCGCACCGTGGACACGATCCACAACTTCCTGCATCGCCGCAGCACGCTGATCCTGGCCAATCCGCCCAGCCGGTCCCGCCGTCTGGACCGGATGAACTCGGCCGGTGTGGGTGGTCAAACGCTGAGCTTCGCACAGGGCGATATCCTGTCGATGCTGCCGGTGGACTTCGATCCGATGGCCGTCAGCTCGGGCAGTTTCTCACTCAGCGGTTCGCTGCAGCAGGCGCGTGAAGCCCGTGCCATGGCGCTGCTGGCGCATGATCCCTACAAGACCAACATGTTTGTTGAGAACTCCAAGTGGGATCTGTGGTTCGAAGGCAGCTACAGCAAGTTTGAGGGCAGCTCGGACTCCGAAGGTCACTTTGGCATCGCCTATATCGGTTTGGATTACGTAGTCTCACGCGATCTGTTGATCGGGGCATTGGTGCAGTTTGACCAGATGGAGGACAGTTCCGAAATCAACGGCTCCAGCGTTGAGGGGCGTGGCTGGATGGTTGGTCCCTATGTGACCGCCCGTCTGCGCGACAACCTGATCTTCGATGGCCGTTTCGCCCTGGGCAAATCGACCAACGATATCTCGCCCTTCGGCACCTACACCGATACGTTTGAAACCAGCCGCGTGCTGATTGAGGCCTCGCTCAGCGGGCAGTATCTGGTGCAGGGTTGGACAGTGTCGCCAAACGTGTCGCTGGCCTATCTGCATGAGAAGCAGAAGTCCTATGTCGACAGTCTGAACGTCACCATCCCGGCGCAGACCGTCAGCCTTGGTCAGCTGCGCTTTGGTCCCAATGTGTCGCGCCGCTTCACTCAGCCCGATGGCTCCAGCTTTGAGCCTTTCGTATCGCTGGACGGCATCTACACCTTCGGCTCCAGCGATGACATCGTCTCCGCCGAAGCCACAAAAGAGGCAGAGGGGCTGCGCGCCCGGGTTGAGGCAGGCTTCACCACCACCAATGAGTACGGCACACAGCTGAGTGTCCGGGCGAATTACGATGGTATCGGCCTGTCGGACTTTGAAAGCTACGGGGTCTCAGTCAAACTGAACATCCCGCTGCAATAAGTCGAAAACACCAGCGAAAAGGCCCGCCAGAACGGCGGGCCTTTTTCGTTGCAACAGAGGTTTCAGCAACCTCAGCTGCGTGGCAACAGGTCAAATTCCAAAGCGCTGAGCTTCTCAGTACAGATCGCCTCCACCGCCAGAAACAGTGTACAATCCGCCAGGCTGGCTGAGGTCATCGAGATGAAGTAGCGGTTCAGGTTCCACTGACCGGTATAGGTCTGCCCCACCTCTTTGCCCGCGCGGGTTGGGCTGAAATAGGCCAGCATCAATGGCTGGGCGTCGGGGTTCGGCAAACCCTTCGCATAGCCCGCGATGCGGCTCTGCAGCAGCCTCAGATCTTCTTTGTTGATGTCACAGGCCGTGACAAGCGACAGATCCATGAGAAACCGGAAACAGCTTTGGTATTTGACTTGAGAGTCCAACTCATCAAACACCAGCTTCACATCATCAACACGATGCACGCCTTGATAGCGGATGAAACACACCTGCTGCGCGGGGGTAAAATGAACCAACGCTGCCATGGGCCTCCTTTCCGGATCTGCCTGTTTCACGCGCGGATGCTCAAAGATTAGACAGGATTATCAGGGCGGGCAAACAACTTATGCAGCTTTTTGCAGATAAACCAGCAAGGAAGCGGGAAAGTGATCAACGTTACAGTGCATCACGAGAAGTCCGATCTTTAACACACGTAAAACAAGTGGTTTGCGGTGTTCAAAGGCCTCGAAACGTCAAGGTTTACGCGCCGCGGCACATTCGTGACTTTTGTTCGAACAGCCCCTTCAAACGGGTCAAACGCTCCGCGTCCAAACGATTTTAAACTGTCCCGAAACCCTCATAGCCACCCCATAGCTAAACCTACAGTTTGAAAAAACCGCACGAGACACTATCCCATTTACATCAAGCAAATTCAGCGCTTTCCCGTGAAGATATTGCTGGTAGCCATCAATGTGAACCATGGGGAATAAATCCAATCTGCATGAAAAAAATCAAAATTGGTGTAGGCCTAGAAATAATTCAAAGCCACAAATGCATACACGCATGAAATTAAAGTTAGATAAAAATTTTCCGAAATATTATCACGGAAATTGGCGCAATAAATACTATCAGGAAAAGTCTCCAAAAATAAAATATGGAAACCTCAAAATAGTACAACCCAGACGACAAAAAATTGAGAAACGACAAAAAGATCAAAAAGAAAAGTATAACAAAAGAGCTTCGAACAGGACTTGCAATAAACTTGTCAGCCATAGAAACATAGAAATTCAAAATTTTTTTTGTCATATTCGGTATCTTTCTGGTTGATATGGTGCATCTGGCCAAAAAAATGTACCGAACTGCACACTTAACTCAGTTACCCTCAATGGTTGAGTGAATCAAGACTTCAATGAAATCTTGCATTCAAAGCGAAACCGACTGCTACCCTTTATGAGCATAACTATGGGTGTCAGGCTGAGCTCGATACTTGTTCATTCAACGCAACGTCTGGAAATTAGAATCGAAATGCTCAGGGAGGATTGACCGTTACGGTAGCTATGAGTGGAGCAAGCTTAAACACATCTCCTAGCAAAACAGTAATCGTTACATCAAAAGGAACTTCCCAGCCCGAAATCGTCCAGGCTACAGCAATATCCTCCAACGTCATTCTGACGTCTGCCGCCAGGTGCTTTCGTTGACTATGAGGCACCACACGCTTTCCGATCTTTCCGTCTTTGAACTCCGCGCGGATCCAACCGTAGGCAATGACCACACGACTTAAGGTGCGGCTTCATTCATTTCCACTGCACGAACAAGATTGTGCGGGTGTATTGGCACCACCCACCTTATTGTCAGGAATCGGCGGTCGCTGTGCTCGATAGCCCTGTCAAGACGGTGAAACGTGGGCCGAAACGCGTGCGCGCGGCCTAGAGCGAACAGGCAAAAAAACTGCAAGTTGTTGATTTGAGTGGCGCACCCATGAGGATTCGAACCTCAGACCTCTGCCTTCGGAGGGCAGTTACATAGCGTTTGTTCGTGCTATATTCACCTTATATTCTAGGTTTCGTTCGCTTTCAGTTCATTTCAAATCGGCAGTAACTGTTACGCGTAACAAATATGAATGCGCGGCTGCGATTCGGCGGTTTGCCAAATGTCAATCGCAAGAAAGCCCCGCCCGGGGCTGACCGGACGGGGCGACAGGGAGGTCTGCACAGCCCCTTAGGGCCGAGGCTGCCGACAGGCTCCTTTTGTTGATCGGGGGATGGTGGCGTGCGGCCACCAGCGCATCAGTCCATCGCGGGCAGATCAATTTGACGACAACCACTCAGGCTGCGGTTGCCAGCGGCGGCGCATTTCGACGGGATGCCCGCCGCAGGACGTGCAGCGGTAGCGCCGGAAATCTGCTTGGGTGAACTGCTCAATCCAAGCCGATTCGCCCTCACGCTCATATAGCGTGACCTCTCGCCCGCAGCGACAGATCAGATATAGGGCCGTCGCTAGGAATTCTGAACTCAGCCATGGGCCGGATGTAAGCTGAAGCAGACAGGCAGACGAGTCAGGTGGGACCGCCCAGAGCTTCCAGTGCCTCAGCTGCCTGAAGGCGAGTCGACGCCCCATGATGCTCACGCAACTTGCGTTACCATACGGCCCAGGTCAGGCAACGCTCTTCATCGAACACTTTACACAACACAGCGCCTAACAACTTGATCTAACACGATGGCATGGCTTCGTACTAATCAAGGTCTATCGGGATGAGCGAAACGAGTCTTTTCGTCTTCTTAACTCTATTAGAAATCGCACCGCTCAAGCTGGGTTACTGAGTTTTCGCCGATAGCGAACATCCTTGTTTGGTCTGATGCCTGCGTGATAATCATAAGGCGACTGCTCATTGATCCTGCCTCCATCCAGTCGCCACGACAAACCACGTCAAAGAGTGTTGCCTCCATATCACGAACTGATACCGGATTCGTTAGCGTGCATGTCTCTTCGCAGGTATCATAAGTGCCTGAGCCCAGCGGTATTTGCGCGCCGATACAGTCATCAGCAGGATAGCACCACCCCTCTAGGTCTTGTGCACTTTCAGCCCCGGAAACCAAACCGGCTCCAAAAATTCCACTAATTAGAAACTTACGCATACCGACTTCTCCACAAATTTTACCGCCATCCCACAAGTTGGGTAACTTCTGAAGTAAAATTCACCCGAACCCCAAGGCTGGACAAGCTTTTTGTGCTCTGTGCAGCGTCAGCGATCGCGCACGCTGCTGGAACAGGCCGCATCGGGCCGCGACGCCAGCGTGTCAGGCGCAGCGGCGGCATTTTCAGCGCAGCGGGAAGAGAGGTCTTGTCGCTATTGTTCGTTTTGACCGAGGATCTCCGTCATGCGAATGAATGAGGCGCTCACAATCATCTCATGGTGGCGCGGATGGAGCGCACCATCGAACCGGATTCCGTACCCGGTATGAAAGAGCTTGAAGCAGTGCAGGAAGCGGACTTTGCAAAGTTGTGCGAAGAGCCCTTATTGACCAATGCTGCATCCTGCGCGGACGTCAGAACTGCGCAGATTGCGACCTTTGCAAAATCTGCCCTTAGGCGAGGGAACATAGTTCGCGATAGCTGCGTCGCCGCATGAAAAGCGGTCATTGATGAGAGTTGCAGCGAAAGTCGGGGGTTGAGTGCAGCTATGCTGGACAAACTCGCCTTTTAAAACGTTGCATTGAAGGTCTGTTT